>Ga0210391_10000749_pt1 | contig 31858 bp, 35 predicted proteins | sample IncBWC12OmetaG_FD_160573 | JGI IMG/M metagenome (GOLD analysis project Ga0210391, IMG submission 160573) | Forest soil microbial communities from Barre Woods Harvard Forest LTER site, Petersham, Massachusetts, United States - Inc-BW-C-12-O ... | reverse complement strand
AAGACCGTCCGAGCGGGGTCTCCTTGGGCAAAGATGGTTTGCCCGCTCCGGTATGTCAGAGTCGTGCCGGATAATCGGAATTTGGCAAGCAGCGACTGCTGCCGACCGACGGGGGATATTTCTCGTGACGTAATGGCGACCTCCGCTCCAGGACCCCTCGTCCCATATCTATCATCTGCGAGCTCTATTGGCAACTCGCATACGTATTCTCATATATATAGGAGAGGACCTGATACTGAAGGGGACCACGGAGGTTGGTTCGAAGCGCGGGTCTTAAGTGATGTTCCCTGATATTCAGAGCGCTTTCGACAAGGTCATGCCTGCGGGGGACTCTCGGTGAGCCAGGGCGACTGCCAGTTCCAGGCCTGTCTTCGATCGAGGCGGAACTAGCGCTGTCGAGAGTTGCACTCGTAAACGAACCATCGCCGCCGAATGAATCTGAGAAACTCGCGCCTGGCCGATATGCATGATCGCTCCGACTTCTTTCATGGTGAGTTCTTGGAAGTGATAGAGGCTCAGTACTTTTCGATCGCGGCCCGACAACCCCGCGATCGCCGCTTCGAGCAGAGTTGTCATCTCCGATCGAAGCGCCTGTTCATAGGGGTCCTCTTCATTCGATTCGACGCAGCCCTCAATTCCCTCTTCACCGTACGGGTTCGCTCCCGATTGCAAGCTCGCAATCTCCAGACCGCGAAGCTCGCCCACAAGTTGCTGGAAGTTTTTGAGGCTGAGTTGCATTTCCGCGGCGATTTCGGTCTCGTCGGGTTCGTGGCCAAGCTTCGACTTGCAACGCAGGGTCGCTTGCTCGAGGCGGCGGCCCTGCCGTCGCAGTCTTCGCGGACCCCAGTCCAGGAGCCGCAGGCTGTCCAGAATCGCGCCCCGAATACGGATCTCGGCATAGTGCTTGAGCTTAACGTTCTTGCTGGGCTCAAATTTGCGCGCCGCATCGATCAAACCGAGAATCCCGGCGTGGACCAAATCTTCGCGAAGCACGTAAGATGGCAAACGACTGTGGATGCGCCGGGCCACGTGCTGAACCTGCGGAAGATATTCGAGCAAGAGAATGTCGCGTTGCGACGTATCGAGATTCGTGGGAGGCATGACACAGAGGGATGAGCATGCCAGCCTCCACACAGCGCCCAAGAGTATTAGAATCCTCTGACCTTAGGCAATTTCCGAAGGCATCGCCAGATCCTCCGCTCGGATTTGCTCGCGCGTCTCCGACAAAACGAACGCTCGCTCGATCGAGTGCTGCAGCTCACGCACATTCCCAGGCCAGAGGTGCTTCTGCAAAAAAAGGACGGCTTCGGGACTGAATATTTTCTGCCGAACACCAGCATGGTGACAAACAGTTTCTAGAAAACGGCGCGCGAGCGGAAGAATATCCTCGACGCGATCACGCAGTGGCGGCAGCTGGAGCGGGAAAACCGCAAGGCGGTAATAAAGGTCTTCGCGGAACTGCTTCTCGCGAACGCGCAGTCGCAAGTCGGCGTTCGTGGATGCGATGAGTCGGGTATCCACTTGAAAAGTGTCCGCGCTCCCGAGGCGCTGCACTTCCCCATCCTGCACGAATCGCAGAAGCTTGGCCTGCATGCTGAGGGGCATTTCGCCAATTTCGTCGAGCAGCAGCGTGCCGCCGTGCGCGGCGTGAATGCGGCCCAATCGCGACTGAAACGCGCCCGTAAAGGCGCCGCGAGTGAAGCCAAAAAGTTCCGCTTCCAACAGGCTTTCTGGGATGGCAGCGCAATTCACCACAACAAGCGGGCCCTGGCTGCGCGCGCTCAACTGATGAATACCGCGCGCAACTAATTCCTTGCCGGTACCTGTTGCGCCCATAATCAAAACCGCTGTGTCGCGTGGAGCGACGAGTCGGGCCAGATGGTACACCTGTTCGATCTTCGGGCTTGCGCCAATCATTCCTGGAAGGGATTCGATTTTCGCCGCCACCGCTGCGATGGGACCGCTCGGGTGGCCGGTTTCGGCTTCGAGACCCGCAGGGCGATCGCACGAATTAAACAGAAAGTGCCTTGTTTTTTTCTCCTGATCCAGCATCACGACATTCAATCCCGGATATCGCGCATGGATGGTCGCGACTAATGCTTGGGCCTCCAGGTCCTCGACGTTTGGATCGAGCAGGAGGGTATGGAAATCGGATTCGCTCAACTTGAGCAGAGCATCCGCCCCCCCTGTTGCCGTAAGAGAATCCGGACCGAGGCCCTTGCGGATTTGTTCTCGGAGTTCCGCGTCAGGACTGACGACCAAGACTGTGCCCTTGTGCTTTTTCACCAACATCGGTCCGGCCGCTGACATTGCGAAACCTCCTCATTACTCCCGATTTGGTCTAAGTGCGTGTCCGGAATTAAGAACGCTAATCTGTACTCAAGATATAAGTGGACTTGTCTGGCTCATCGCCTGCATTCGGTATCCCACGCCGCGCACGGTGTGTATTAACTTGCAATCAAATGACGCGTCGACCTTCATGCGCAGATAGTTGATATACACATCCACGACGTTCGTGGTCATCTCGAAAGGCAAATTCCAAACGTCCTGGGCGATTTGCGTCCGCGAGACACGCTCTCCGCCGTGCCGCATGAGATATTCGAGGAGAGCAAATTCCCTGGGAGTGAGCTCGATCTTTCGACCGGCACGTGTGACCGAATGGGCCATGCGATTCAGCTCGAGGTCGTCCAGTCGAAGCACGGCCTCTGCGTGGTAGACGCCGCGGCGAAGCAACGCGCGCATGCGAGCCGACAGCTCGGCGAAAGCGAACGGCTTGAGAACGAAATCATCGGCTCCCAGATCCAGCATCTGGGCATGGTCCTCCGGCTTTGTTCGAATCGTCAGCACTAGAATCGGCAACCGCTCGCGCCGCGCACGAATTTCTCGCAGGACATCGAGACCATCCGGGCGAGGTAGATTGAAATCCAGGATCGCGGCGTCATACGTACTCTCGAGGATGAGTCGCTTGGCTTCTTCGCCGTTCATCACGAGGTCGACAGTGGATTGCTCGGCCTCAAATTCCCGCTGAAGAAACTCCCCGAGCGCCGGGTCGTGCTCCGCGACGAGAATTCGCATATCTCCTCCTGAGAACAAATGGCCGACAGAATTCCGCGAGAATTATTGAATCGGACAGGCTGCCGGCACTGTACCGGAAAGAACATGTGTCCATCTTGTTAACCCAATTTGTCGCCGTTCGCGCCATCCGGAAAATCTTGGCTAGAATTATCGCGCGTCCGCGCTTCTCCCACAGATTCAATGGGATAGCGGCAAATGTGCGTAGCGATCTTGAGCTGTGCGGCATCAGCACTCAGACGGCAGCCGGTTTCGAGGATCTATTTCGCCCAAAAGGAAGCACACCAGGCCAATGGCCTGGAACGGATGGAACGATTCAAACCCTACAACCGGGCGCTCGAGCAACCGTCATCGTGACCGATCATTGCGATTTTCTAATGTACAACGCTGTCAGGAATCACCCATCGGATCCCCAGCGAGTGGAAGTTCAATGCCTTGGTACCTGCGGGTCCTAGGCGAGATGGCACGTGAGTTGCATTGCGTACTGTATCCGTCGCGTTCCAAGATGACCCGAGCCACGCCGGGAACGGGAAGGAAGGAACCGTCCACGGTGTGGCGTGAGTCGCTCCCACCTGCCTTTGAGAGGGTAGCTAGGATGGATGACCCCAGGTCCGGTCTCGCCTAGGCCGGATCTCCGGAGCGCGACTATGGGGATCCCGTACCCAAGCGGGGTCCCCTTTTTCCCTGAATCGATCGCCGTCAGGGAGATGACGATTTCAGAGGCAGGCGCAAAGCATTGGGAGTTTGTGAGATTCGTCTGATCATGAGGACGATCTGAAGGAAACTTCGTAAGTGAAGTCCGGAGGGCACCATCGTGTCCACAACTCCAAAGGTTCTTTTGATCGCCGGGGATCCTAGGGGCGTGTCGATCCTGGCTGCACGGTTGGAAAAGCGGGCGTGCGAGATCCATTCTTGCTTGTCGCGCAGAGAAGCGAACGCCTTCGTTAGCAATCAGCAATTCGACCTCGTGATTAGCGAATTGAGAATGTGGGATCGCAGTTCCGATCCGCTGGCAACTTCACTTCTCGGATCGCGAACGACCTTGGTCTATGCGTATCCGGTGGAAACCGGTTGCTGGTGGCTACCAGCTGTCAAGAATGGCCAATCATGCTGGGGCTCTCTGGCCATGCGGCATCGTGAATTCGTCGGCTTTCTCGATCAAACTCTAAAAGAGATCGCGTCGCGTCCGAGTGCGAATTTTGGTTAACTCAAGCAGACATTGATGGAACACAAAAACAACCTGATCATCATGGGCCTTGGTTCGGGTTTCCACGTCGATCCGAACTTGACCAACCAGGAATCAATCGTCCTGCGAGCTCTCGCCTCTGGAAGAACCGACCGGCAGGTCTGCAACGACCTCGGCGTGGATACCACCACATTCCTTTCCATGATGCGCGAGATGCGGCAAAAGATCGGCACTTCGGACAACATTGCTCTGATCGCCTGGGCGAAGCGGCAGATCAAAGACGGCGAACGACGAATCGAGAAGCGGGAAGGATATGGCCGCCTCGCGTGAGTCCGAGTCGCGCGCGAACAGGGTCGTTCCATGTGTACGCAAGACAGAACAACGAGTCATTTTTCGATCGAGTTGCCGGAAGAATCCTGCGAGCTCAGAGGGTTTTCGCCTGCCGATAACTAACCGCAGGCCATGCGCGGGAGAGTTTCCGGACGCCTAGTAGAACTTAGCCGGAGTATTCATGTTGGCAGGACGTTTGCGCTCGGAGGCATCCCAATCTTCCGGCGGGAAATTGATCTGCCAGAAAAGCGGTGATGGCTCGACAAACTCAAGACCTACCTCGGTCTTGCCGGCCTCGTTCTGCCCAATAAAGGTCACCGTGCAAGGCAGTTCTTCCGCCGAGTTCGGGTTGACAATTGTGACATCCTGTCCCCGCACCACTTTTTCACCAAGTCGCACTTCGCATCCGTGTGCGTTGACCGAGGCCGTTCGCGTTTTTTCAGTGAAGGGTAGGTTGCTGTTTTTTCCGCGAACGAGCACCGGCATCGCAATCTGCAGCCGGCATGACCGCCGCTTTCGACCGGCACTCTGGTCGACCGCATCAAGCCGACCGATGTGTTCTTTGAGCAGTTCGGCCTGTTTGATCAGGTGGAACCTCCTTGATTATCTTCCCGACGCTGTCAAACCATCGAACGAGCTCGAGGCACGGGGATGTGCACCGATAACACGCTCAAAATAAAGCAAGTGCACTCCGATTCCCAACAGTCCTGGAAGTGCACTCAGCGGCTCGATGTGAGTCACCCTGCCGAGAAAGCGCCGAATGCCAGCCTTCACACCGGCGACCCGCTTTGGCATTCCCAGCAGGATTTCTACGGATTCGCCAACGTGCAGGAATACCTGTGTGGCGAAGTAAACGCCACGGATTGAGATGTTAATCGTGCTCGCTTTGTACTCGTCGTCGGAGAAGATCTCTGTGCGACAAAAAGACATCGGAGCGTGCAGCCGGAAACGGGGTGTAATTCGATTCTCAGGCGTAGCCAACGGTTCTCCTTGCGCCTACAACAACTTAGGTAGGCACTAAGGAAGGAGACTCGACTGTAATGCGGTTCTGCACGCCTGTCTGTCCTAAAGCGGACAGTTTGGCAGTTTTTGGGGGGCTCTGGGCCCGCTACGGAGTTTGAACGTCCCGTCAGTAGTGAAGTCTGGAATGTGAATCGAAGTGAACAGACACGCGACCGTCTGTTTCCTAGACTTCCCTCAGACAGGAGGCTGATTGCATGCTGGCATTCGATATTTTCCGGTTCGGTTACGAAGGAAGCGTGAGTTGGGTTGAAATGGCGGCGACCCAAAAAGATGCTCGGGAGCGCGTCGACTGGTATGTGGCCCGATCACCCGCCGTCTACTTTATCTTGAGCCAACCCGGCGGAGACTTGGAAATCATCGAGCCCGATGGTTCATCGATGGCCCCGCATTCGGTTGCCTCGACGGTCCGCGCGAACAACTAGCCGGCTGACCGCGGCATTTTCTCGCCGCATCGCGTCGCCAATCTAGAAACGGCCGCGGGGGCCACCACCGAAAATTTCGTCTACTTCCTGATTTCAGCGCTAATCAAAGAAGCGCGCATCCGACTACGGGGGGGACGTCAGGCCGCTCGGGCTGGCCAGCTCCGCCGTTTTTCCGCCTTCCGATAGGAAGGAAGCCGTCAGCAGGAGCCGAGAATGCTTTCCGACAACTTCTGGTATGGATTCTTAATGGGTGCAGCGCTGGTTTCCGCTCTGTTCTTCCTGGCCTATTTCATTTATCGCTTTCGTGCGAGGACTAAGTTGAGCTTGCCACCGCTTCGCAGGTAAGGGCGGTGTTCGCCGAAACCGAGCCAATTTTCACATCGGTGCGAAACGCGACTTCACACCCTGCGCTTCGAACACGATAGGTTTACGGCGCCTACGGGAGCAAATAAGGAATCCGGCAGCGCAACTCGTGCCGAGGTCAGGAAGGAGATGGCGAAGCCGCCCATCGCTCGATCCGCGAAAATAGCCGAACGGAACTTGGACCCGACACAAGTTCCGGAACAGCTAAATGTCACCCTGCCTGGGACTGCCGACAAAATCACCCCGTCCCCAAGAGAGTCAGTTTGTTCATGAACGAAGAAAGCGGGGGCTTCATCACGATCATGGCGAACTGCAGGTCGACGCGCACGGCGAACTTGCGTGCCGTACGGAAAAATCAAGTCAACGACGGTTGCTCGTATCGTTCATTGCAGTCGGAACTGCCGGGTTTCGGTTTCTAACCCACGGGAAGGCTTGAATTTTTCCTGTTTCAAGTACCACAAACTTGGCAATACCTCTTGTATGGCTTCCCGTTCTCCACTTCCGTTGGCGCCCGCCCGTAACTCTTGAAGGCGCTGAGAGATGGCCGTCTCGGCTTCTTTCACGAGCTGGGACAAACGGGGCGAATCGAGCGGCTCCAGGAGAGCCTTCAGGCAGAGAAATTGCCATTCTTGGGATTTGACTTTGGTCATGTTTCCTGTATCGACCGGCCCGAGCTATGACTTTAGAAAGTCGTTTTGAATAAGTCTGTCCCTTAGGGGACACTTCGCGACTTTGTGTTTGGCGTCCTCACCGAAGTTTCGCGGACAGAATTCCTGATGAAAGCTGCGTTTACGGACAGCGTCGAAACTGCCGATGGGCACTGAAAGGAGAGCTTTCATGACGATTGAACGGCGCCGCGCCCCTCGCTACCAGCTAGTCGCCGAAGCCGAGATCATAAGCCCGTTGTCTGAGGTATGCCTGGGAGCACAAACGTCTGATTTGAGTCTTTTTGGCTGTTTCATGAATACGAACTTCTCGCTCCCGCTAGGAACTGAGATCCGACTGCGGCTCAAACACGAGCAAATAACCCTCATAACGAGCGGTGTGGTAGCTCGTTCTGAGCCGTCGATGGGGTTTGGGGTCAGCTTTACGAACATGAAAGAAGCGCAGAGGATCCTGTTGCAGAGGTGGCTGCAGGAACTGCCTTCCAACCAAGCGCCAAAGAGCGTTGCTCATGGCCCCTGCCAGGCAATCGCCCCTGAAACCGAAGGCTCTGCGCTGCTGTCGGTACCCTTCACTCTTCGATCGGAACGGCTTAAGAACTGAACCATGGTGAGAACAAAACTATCACGTTCACGCAGCATGACTCTTGCGCAGGTAAGGGCCGCAACACTCGCAGATGTGAAGCGAATGCTTGCCGAGCCCCGATCGGCAGCGTCAGCGGCGAAACCTATAAAGAAGAGCCGAGCATAGCGCCGGCTGGACACTTCCGCCCGGCGAACGTTGGGCAGTTATGGGAGACCTGGAGCGCGAGGAAATAGCAACGCCAGGTCTTGGGAGTTTCGGGTGCTCGCAAAGAACTTGATTGGTCGACGAGAGCAATGGCGCGTAACGGCTTCGCGGATCTTCACCCGAGGGTCGCCCACACTGCGGACTATTCCCCGCCAAATTCCCTGCTACCAGGGAAAAATACTGGGAAACCCGGGAGCTTGTCGACAGCAGTCGAGGCGATACGCCCATTTACCGTGCCACTCTCAAAAAAAGCGGAATCTCTTAAAAACCGAAACAGGCTATTCACAGGCATGCTATCCGATACTGCGAAAAACCGATTAGGGAATTTCCGGTAAGCGTTAATCAGGCCGCGGATACTCGCGAGAATTCCCATGACTCCGTTTCTGGAAAGTGCGCGAAGAGCCGAATATCTGGCTTCATCGGGCAGCTCAGTCGAAACGCCAAACACGGTTACGCTATACGTCGGCGTCTTGACATAATACTCGGTGTCTGATATATCGGACTCCGAGTATGCGACTCGCGAAAGACGAACTGAAATCGCTACTGCCGCTTTCTCCGGCGACGCTGCACATCCTGTTGGCACTGGCGGCCGAGGATCGCCACGGCTACGGGATCATGCTGGAGGTGGCGCGGCAGTCGCAGGGGCAGTACGCGCTGGGCCCGGGCACGCTCTACGACAATCTCGAAAAACTGACGTACCGGGGGCTGGTGAACGAAGCGCCGCGGCGATCCGCGAACGAAGACCCGAGGCGCCGCTATTACCGACTGAGCGCGTTTGGCCGGCGCGTGCTATCCGCAGACCTGGAGCGTCTTCGCGCCGTGCTGAAAGAAGCGAAGGCGGCAATGTCCCCGATCAAATCGAGCGAATCGACATGAGGCGATCTCTGTATCGCGCGCTGATTGAGCTGCACCCGGCGCGCTTCCGGGACCGCTTCGGCGACGAGATGCTGTGCGTTTTCGACGAAGCGGGGCGCGACCGCGCGCCGCGATTGTTCGCCGATGCTGCGCTTTCTCTGCTGCGCCAATGGCTGCTGCGTTCGAACCTCTGGAAAATGGCCAGCGGCGCGGTGATCAGCAGTTTGCTGCTTTGCGCGTGGGGAAACTCGACGGCCCACGGGGTGGACCTGTCGCTGGCTCGAGGAAGCCGGTGGCACGATCGACTGGCCATGAATCCATGGCTTGGTGACCGCGAGGCACCATTCGACGAGGCCGAATTCGAGCGCGAGGCGGCGCAGGCGGTAGCCATCCTCGCCGGGATCCGCAAGACGGAAGCGCAAAAGCGACACGCGCAGTCGCACAATGCCCCGCGTTCCGCGCCCGATCCTTCCAGCAGCGCCCACGCAAACAAAGGCTGACGATGGCGGCCGCACTCGAAGCTATAGGACTCAGGAAATGCTATACGGCGGCGCCGGCCGTGAGCGAGGTCACGTTCGGCTTGCACGCCGGCGAAGTGCTCGGGTGCCTCGGCGCGAACGGCGCCGGAAAAAGCACGATCGTTAAGATGCTCACGGGATTGTGCGAGCCGACACGCGGGCAGGTGCTGTCGTTCGGCGCGAGCATTCACAAGGATCTTGTGGCCTACAGGCGGCGTCTCGGATACGTGCCTGAGGAGCCGGAGCTCTACGCGTACCTTTCCGGCTGGGAGTATCTGGAGATGGTGGGCACGCTGCGCGGAATGGAACGTGCGCAGATGACGAAGAAAATTGACGCGCTGCTCGCGCTTTTCTCGCTCGCGCCGTACCGGCATTCGTCGATCGGCTCGTATTCGAAGGGGATGCGCCAACGCATCCTGCTGATCGCGGCGCTGCTGCACGATCCGGAGATTCTGATTCTCGATGAGCCGCTCTCGGGGCTCGACGTGGTGTCCGCGATGATCGTCAAGAGCCTGATCAAGACGCTCGGCGAGCGCGGCAAGGCAATCTTCTATTGCTCGCACGTACTCGAAGTGGTGGAGAAAGTGTGCTCGCACGTGATGATCCTGAGCAAGGGCAAGGTGATCGCGTACGCGCCCACGACTGAATTACACCGGATGGTCGGACAGAGTTCGCTCGAGCAGGCATTCGTCCATCTGGTGGCGGATCGGGACGCCGAGCAGACCGCGTGCGACATTGTGGGAGTGATGAGCGTCGGCGCGGCCTAGACCTGTCTTCGACGGATCGCGATGGAATCGGTGAAGCAACATTGGGAGACCCTTTCGCATGGGCCGATTCTGCGGCTCATGCGCCACTGCGTGGACCGCATTTTCTCAGGCAGCGAGGGCGCGGAACCCGGCGAATTAGATCTCAGCATCGCGACAATTCTGGCGTTGCTCGCAACCCCCGGCGCTTTCGTTTCGCTGTTCTGCATGGACCACTACGGGTCCCTGATACTTTTCTTGCGCGGCCAATCGGCGCGATTCGATCCGTACGCGGCGTCTGCGGGCGACGAGTACTTTTTCATTGTGCTCGCGATGGTAGTGGCCGGCGCGGTGGCGGTCTGGAAGTGGGACCGAGTGGTCCCGGATCGCTGCGATTATTCGAATTTAGCGCCGCTTCCCATTTCGAGCGGTCGTATTTTTCTAGCGAATTTGGCGGCGCTTTCGGTGCTGGCGGTCGTTCTCTCACTCGACATGAACGCGGTGTCGTCGTTTTTGTTTCCGCTGGTTGTTTGCGCACAGGAGACGCCTCGGGTGTTCGAGGTTTTCTTTGCTACTCACACGCTGACAATTGTCGCGGCGAGCGCATTCGGATTTCTGGCAGTTTTTGCGCTGCTTGGCACTTTCATGGCACTGCTTCCCTACCGTATTTTTCGCAAGACGTCGATTTATGCGCGCTGCGCGATCGTCTTTGTGCTGATGGCGCTCTTGACGACAAGCTTTTCCGTGCCGCGCAAGATGCAGCACTTTGGGCATGTCCCCCGCGTATGGGCGCAGCTGCCGCCGCCGGCTTGGTTTCTAGGGCTGTGTCAGGTCTTGCGCGGGCAGAAGAGCGCGGCTTTGACCTCGCTCGGCGGCGCGGCGATCGTGGGGTTGTTTGGCGTCCTCCTAGTGTCCCTCGTCGCGTATTCCTTGTGCTACGCGCGATGTTTTGTGCACAGCGCGGAAACCATGGCGACTCTGCCCGCCGGGCGCGCGGCGCGGGCCACCGTGGTTTTCCGGTTGCTCGACGCCCTGCTTATGAGGAGCGCATTCCAGCGCGCCTGCTATCGATTCGCTTTTAGGACGATCTTTCGGAGTGAAGATCAGGCGTTTGCGATTGGAGCGTTCCTGAGCCTGGGAATTGTGATCGCCTCGCAAACAATGTTGTCGGCCGTGAACAAGAAACCATTGCCCACGATGAGCGGCGCGGTACCGTCGCCCGAAATTCTGAGCGTTCCTCTGATTGTTGGGTTTTTCTTGATCCTTGGCCTGTCGTCGGCTTGCGCGATCCCGGCGCCTCTGCGAGCGAACTGGGTGTTCAGATTCCACATCAATTCTCGATCTTGCGAGTGCGTGCCACTGGCGAGGAAAATCGTTCTCACGTTCCTGGTACCGGCGCTGGCGATTTGTCTGCCCGTGTATTCGCATTTCTGGGGGTGGCGGGTTGGCATGACGCACACGGCGTTGGTTGCGATCTGGTGTGTGCTCTTGACGGAGGGATTACTCGCGAGGTTCCGGAAAATCCCGTTCACCTGCTCGCTTCCGAAGTTCAAGAGCCATGTGATTGTGAGCGCGTCGTTGCTGATTCTCGTTTATTTCGCGTTTACTTCGGTGACGGCAACAGTGGAGAGTTGGGCGCTCGCCGATCCGTTTTGGTTTATCGCGTTTGTTCCTGTGGTGCTTGGCTTTTCGGTTGTGCTTTACCGGTGGCGGAACACGATGGTTGATAGCGACCGGCATCTTCTATTCGAGGAGCAATCGATTACCGTCGTTGAGGTTCTTAACCTTGGTAGCTAGAAGCTTTCACGACCTCATCGTTGAATTTCGTGTAAACGTTGCTGGTTGTTCTGGACCGACTTGGAAGAGGCGGTCCATGATTTTAGTGACCGAGACGGACTCTACGGGAGCAGACATCTCGCCCAAAAGCTGGCGGCGAACGCAGACGTTTCGCGCGTACGCGGACTGTTTCTGCTCGACGTGATTGGCTATCGGGACTTGAAGGTGGCACGCGAGACCGGCTCCAGCAGAAGTCTGCAAAACGACATTGCGCAAGCGGCCAATCGGCTTGGGTACGCCCCGTACTTCTTCCGGTACGACGCCAACATCACTGACGATCATGAGTCGTTCATTATGGTCGGTGTCCCGGCCGTCGACGTTGTAGACGCCCAATACGGTCGAACGGGCATGGGAGAATTTGCCCACACTAGCGCCGACACAATGGACAAAGTTTCACAACGCAGCTTTGAGATAGCAGGTCGCACGATTCTGCTGACGGTCGAACGGCTCGACGATCAGAAGTGAACTGAATCCTGTTCGATGTCATATGGTTCCGGGCGCGTTTCTTCCGAGCGCGGTGTTCGCAAAACTGCCCTGCCCCTCCCCGGCCGGAATGCATCCGCGCGGTTCGCGACGAATCCCGGATTATTGCTTCAATGCGAGATATTGGGTTTTGGTTTGCGTCTTCGCATCGCTGACTACGACGGCCATCGACTTCCCGTTCACAGCCACAGTCATCCGCACAACGCTTATCGGCTTCCCATCAAGTTCGTCAGTTTGCTCAATCGTGTTCATATTTATGCGCTTTAGCGATACTCCGTTTATCCCGGGATTTCCTCTGTACGGAACGAGAGTCCCGTCCAGTTTGGCCTCATAAGACTCGCCGGAGGGACGGCTCATGCTAAAGGTTTCCCCGTCCAGATGGTAAGTGACCAGCAGCTCTCTGTCAGAAACGCTCTCTCTTTCGACTGGACGCCATGACCCAGAAAGCTCGTGCGACCCATTCGGGCTCTTCGCGACCCTGGTCATGATCACTTTCCAGTTCGAGAATTCGTCAGTGACCGTCTTCCCGTCTTTAGAGACCTCGAAGGTTTCATCGCTGACGGTGTGTCCATCCTTCTTCTCGACCAATTCTATCGTGCGGTCATTGATAATCGTGACGTTGATCGTGTCGTATGGTTGGCCGGGAGTTCGATGGTCTTTGCCATCCGCCTTGACCTCAATCGGCGGAACGCACGACTTGCAATGATAGATTCCATCCTGAAGCAGCCAAACGAGAGTGTCGTGGGACATTGGGAGCGAGCCAATGTCAATCTTCCACGTTCCCTCGAACCTGCTCTGCGCTATCCCAAGGCTCGGAAAGAATACAATCAGCAGCAACGCGTACCGCATGGCATTTGGACTCCCCCCTTCGTCCCGGCCGGTAATCCGACCGAACGGGACTTGAGAACATTCAGGGCAAGCTACCTATGAAAGCGCGCATTTCGCGGAGCACATCCGCTTCGTTGGACATAAACACATAGTGACTTGCATGCACCAGCCGAACCATGTGCGCGGAGGGAACGCCGCTCTCGAACGCCTTCGCTTGTGGAACGGCGTCGGCGACATCGCGAGCCTCAGCCGCCGCGAGTGCAGCTCGGTCGTCCTTAAATATCGGGCTGAGATCGTGAGGCGCAACGTAAATGTCAAGAATAGGGACCGAGATATTCGTGTATTTCCGTTCCCCTGCGCGGACGGCTTGCAGAACGCTCTCTGGCGTCGTTGGCTTGCCGAGGCTTCCGTCTGGATTGGATTCAAATTCTTGTCGAAGTTCGGCCTCTGGGTCCGGTAATCCATACGCGCGCTTGATCCAAGCGGTGTACGCCGGAAAACTCACAAGGTCGGCGGGACTTGGGCTCGGATTCGGAGCCCAGTGCGGTCCATAATTCTTTTGCCGTTCCTGCAGGTCACGCTCAAAGACAGGAAGTTCATTCTCTGACAAATCCTGCATCAACGGCCTCGGGTCCGGCGGGTTCTCCTGCAGCCGCTGAAGCTTCCTTTGCAACTCGTCCAAGTCGATGGAGAAATATCCCCGCGCGCGGTCATAGAATGCGTACCCGTTACCAGCATCGAGGTAGATCAACCCAGCGACCCGTTCGGGATGCCGCGTTCCCACGGAACTCAACTCCTCACCCGCAATCGAGTGCCCTACCAAAACGGGGCGTTCGAGTCTGAGTGCGTCGAGTACCGCCAGCACGTCGTCGCCGAGCCTATCGGCGGAATAATTCTCATTCACCGGAACCGGGCCGCTGGATGCTCCAAATCCGCGTCGCGTTATGCCGTAGACATGGTACTGCGAGGTGAGTTTCGGCGCGAAGTCGTCAAAGACATGGGCCGTATCTCCGAGGCCAGATAGCAGAACGACGGGCCGCCCGGAGCCGCCCCAATCCAGCACTTCCAGCTTCACGTCTTTGTCCACGCCTATGAACTGCACGGTGTGCGGAGATGGGTCGTGCCAGACCAGCGCCTTGTCGAGATTTGGGGCATTCTGTACGACGCTGGTCGCTGACGCGACACAAACCAAAACCGCCGCCAGTATTCCAGCGATGAATCGCATGAGCGTTTCCTCCAGTGACTTGATGTCAGCAGAGTCTGGTTATTGGTCCAAAATCGCCCGGCTGTCCGTGCTCATCAGGAGCATGCCAATTTGCCCCGCCGGATCGGCTCCGGCTAATCCGTGTTCGAAACGTAGTAACCCGGACGCGCGCGTATCGCTACATTGGGACGTGAAACGGTGACTTTGATTTCGTTGAAGCCTGCCAGAGGATCAGCGCTTGGCGCATAGCTGAGAACATACTGGGCGTGCAGTTCGCCGCCGATTCGGTCCAGCGCCGTGCGTATGGTTTCATCGCGGATGGCGCGGTAGTGGACGCCCCCGGTTGAGGCAGCGGCCACTTCGAGTTGGTGGTTGCTGATTTCGTTCGTTCCCCGCGTAAGCAGCCAAATCGCCATCGCGGTGTACGGCGAGACTCCTGCGATGGGAGGCAGCTTTGGCAGTTTTAGCGTCGGCGGCGGGCGCTGGCCCGGTGCTTCGCCCTTTCCATATCTAAGATCACCAGATGTGCTGCTCGGACCAACTGCGTAAATCACAACGTTTGCCAGTTGCGCTTCGCGCATTACTTCGCTCAGCTTCGCATGACTGTGCGAGTCCTGAGATTCGCCGACAACGAGAAGAATGCGCCGATACGGAGACGGCTGTGCCTTGAGAGCCTCCAGTCCTTCAGCCATCGCGTCATAGAGGTTGCCGTCTGGCGAGTCACACTGGATGTTCGCAATCGCTTTTTCAACCGCATCTTGATCCATCGTAAAAGGCTGGCTTACCTCCACGGTCGAGCCATAGGCGATCACCGCAGCCTCGCCGCTCAGTGCCATCACGGTTTGCGTGAAGATACTGCCCATCCCTTGAATGACCGGCGCCATCGCACGTAATCGCACATTTGTATCGACCACCAGAGCGACCGCCAGCGGGTCTGCATCGATATCGAACTGCTGGATCGATTGTTCTACTCCCTTGTCGAAAAGATGAAAGTCCGTTCGTACAAGGTCCAGCACCAACTCGCCCTTCTTGTCTGTGATCGTAACTGGAACAATTACTTCATTCACATTACTCCGAATTCGCTCCTTGGATTGCGGCGGTTCGTTCGTTTGCTGATTGCCGTTGGAATCGGGCGAGGACTTACCGCTTTGGGCTTTCATGCGATGGGCTGCGAGTGCGGCAACCAATAGCAACGAGGCGGTGGTACAGACGCATTTGTCCAGTCGAGTCACAGGGAGATTCTATGTGATTCACACCCGCGCGGTCCCGTTGTCTGGCGGATCGCGCCGGCTTGCCGGTTCAGGGCGCGACCCGCTAACGCATTTACCTCCTGTTGCCTCGACGGCAGCGCGCGCAGCGGAGTCAACGAACGGTCCCGGATCGCGGATAGCTCTGGTTACCTACTGGGGAAGGATTTGCATTATCAAAAAGAAAATCAACCTCAGCACTTCTCTCACAGGTCAAGCGGTAGGTCTCAAAGAGGTCGACGAAGGAATATGGCTCGTCAGCTTTATGGACTATAGATCTCGGTTACATCGATCTTGAGGAGAAGACTCTGCAGCCACTAGACAACCCTTTTGGCCCGAGGGTGTAGGTGGTCTCAATGGGTCGATGCAACGCTAGTTCGAAGTTGATTTGGCAGAGTTTAAGAGGCCAAATCTGCTCGCGGGCGTCGATTCAAAGAAAACCCCGTCCTGATTGGGTCTAATTGAATGCAACCCGAAAGCTCAGTCTTTTCTGAAAAGTACAATCGGAAGCACCGATTAGTTAGAGGGTGTTGCGTCGACCGTCTGAGCCGGCATAAACCATGTCTTCGGAACGTTCTGTAAAGGATCTGTCCGGACTGTACAAAAAAGATGGATTTGGCGGAGAGGGTGGGATTCGAACCCACGGTTGAGTTTCCCCAACACTCGCTTTCGAGGCGAGCTCCTTCAACCACTCGGACACCTCTCCGCGTTTTAGGGTAACAAACCAAACGGAGCGTCACAACCGGAGCCGCGCGGAATACTCGTCGCTGAGCGCCCGATCCCCGCGGTGAGGGCGCGCCCAAACGGCGGTAAGCGCAGGGGATACCCTATTAGTTGTATGCGGATTGTGTTGACACCGCAAAATCGACCGAGTAAATTGTCCGTGTTGTCTGAGGAGGAAACAGTGCGTCCCTACGTCCTCTCTGCCGCCCGATCCTGCTTGATGGGCTTTGTGCTCGCCGGCATGATCAACATTCCGGTGATGGCCGCGAGTGCTAAACCGCTCGGAATGATCGTCATCGCCGACAAGGCAACCGTCGACCACGCGAACGCCGCCGTCGGTGCCGATCTGTTTTCCGGGGACGCGCTATCCACTAATTTGGGCGGTTCGCTGCGCATGAAGCTCGGCGCGAGCCAAGTCTATCTTCTGTCCGCCACGGACGCGACGCTTGTCCCAATCGAAAACCGGGTTCAGGCAAAGCTATCGCACGGCACGCTAGGATTTTCCACCACGTCGCCCGACCAGCTCGAAATCGGAACCCCGCTGGGGGTTATTCGTGGAGCTGACAATCAGCGCGTGTTTGCGCAGGTTGCCGTTCTAAGTCCGACCAAGATGCAGATTAGCGTGTACGAAGGCACTCTGCTGGCAATCGCTCCGAACGGCGATCGCAGGACGATCGAGCAGGGCGAAACGCTTGAGGGGACCATTGCTGCGCCCGAGCCCGGCGGTGGCCAGAATCAGTACGGCGTGGGCGGCACCGGCGTCAACTGGAAGCACGTGGCCGAAGTCGCGATCATCGGCGGAATCGTCGGCGGAACTGCGCTGGGCTTATGGATTGCGGAGACGGAGAGCTGCTCGAATCCGCCTTGCAACTGATCGCGACTGAATCCTAGTTGCGGCTCTCCCGTCTCGGAAAAAACCTGGGCACCTTCCTCGAGTAGTCCCGATACGCTGCGCCGAAACGAGTGCGCATTTCGCGCTCTTCCAGGGCGATGACAACCGCCATGAGTGCCCACCAAACGGCCACTGCCAGGTACATGAGGCGCCCTCCGGCCAAGAAGCAGGCTCCGAGCAGTGCCAGAAACGAGGCCAGGTACCGCGGATGGCGAATTCGGGAGTAGATTCCGCCACGTTCGATTTCGCCGGTACCTTCCAGTTCCGTCTTACCCACCAGCCGCGCTGTGCCGAGATCACGGCGCACCCCCCAGAAGACCCAAGCTTCAAAAACGATCAGCGCCAGCCCGGATGTGAGCCGGATGGTGGAAGGCCACGTATCCACGAAAAGCTTTCGGTGAAACACGACAATTGCGATCGCCACCGGAAGCCAGGAGCACGACAGGCCTACGACATACACAGCGCGCGGGTATCGCCGCCAAGAAACACGCAGCGGATGCAACACAAACCAATACAGAGGAATCGGGAGTTGCAGAAACAAGACGATGGCGGCAAGGGATGCCGGGAAAGTCACCCGCGCATCTTAGTCGAATCCCACCGCAGGCGACATTTCCTGTTTTTAAATTCCGCGCAGAACCTAAGCTCGCGCGCATGGATATAATGGCTGGCTTACTAAACTGCATTCGTTTCGTCCGAGAAGACATGACCGAGAACCCGACAGGGCTGAAAGATTGGAACTTGATGATCCGCGGCGCGCTGCTTCTGATCTTGTTGCTGGCGGGTATTCCGGCGCTCGGCCGCGCCGACGAGCCCTACGCGCGTAGCCGCGACTATGATTTGCAAAATATTCGCACGCATCTGTGGTTCAACGTTGAACAGCGGGCCCTCCGCGGCGAGGTAACCGAGAGTGTTGCGATGCTTCGGGAGGGTGTTTCCGATCTGAAGTTCGATTCGGTGGGGCTCGACATCAAGGGCGTTTCGCTTGACGGTAAGAGCGCAAATTTCTCCGTCACGCCGACGGATTTGGTCGTGGTCCTGGAGCATCCCGCGCGGGTCGGCGAGAAGCACGAAATCCTGATTGACTACCAGGGCCAGCCGAAAAAGGGTCTGTATTTCATTCTGCCTGACAAAAACTATCCGAAACAACCGACGGAAGTGTGGACCCAGGGCGAGGCGGAAGACACGCGCTATTACATCCCGCTCTACGACTATCCGAACGATCGCACCACGTCGGAAATGATCCTTACGGTCCCCGCCGCGTGGATCACGGTTTCCAATGGCAAGCTGATGAGCGTGACCGACGAGCCGGACGGCGAGAAAACATGGGATTGGAAGCAGAGCGAGCCGCTTTCGACGTATCTGATTTCCGCTGTCGCCGGGGAATTCGTGGAGCGCGACGATTCCTGGCGCGGAATTCCGCTGCGCTACGTGGTTCCGCGCGGGAACGAGTCTAAGATCGAACCGACATTCGGCCGCACCAAGGAAATGCTGGATCTTTTTGCCAGCAAGATCGGCGTGCCCTATCCATGGGCGCAGTACGCGCAGACAGCGCTGGACCAGTTCGTTGCCGAGGGTATGGAGAATACCAGCGCCACATCCATCACCACGAATTCGCTCGTGAACCCCGCGCTCGCGGCAGAGGACCGCGAGGGGGCCGACATCGTGGTATCGCACGAGCTGGCGCACCAATGGTTCGGCGATTTGGTGACGTGCAAGGACTGGGGAAACCTCTGGCTGAACGAAGGCTTTGCTGATTTTTTCGAGCGCGTTTGGAGCGAGCACCGTTTCGGCCGCGACGAAGCCGACTTTGATTTCTGGCGCGATCAGAATCAGTGGGTACGGGAACCGCGGAATTTTCCCGTTCCCATCGTGAGCCGGGCTTTTGACGATTCGACCGAGTATCAGGACAACATTTACGACAAAGCAGGCTGGGTGCTGCGGATGCTGCGCGAGAAGCTGGGCGATGAGGCGTTTTACGGGGCGCTCCATCACTACCTCGACGCAAATCGAGGGCAGAATGTGGTGACCGCGGACTTGCAGAAGGCGATCGAGGAATTCACCGCGACGAACGTCGATAAATTCTTCGAGCAGTGGGTATACGGCGCCGGCGCCCCGAAGTTCGATGTGAGCTACGCCTACGACCCGGACGCCAGGCAGATCGCCCTGACCGTCAAGCAAACGCAAAGGATGGAGGGGCACGTGGGCGTGTTCGACGTCCCGGTGGACATCGAGATCGCTACGGCAGACGGCCGCGCGACGCACACCGTCGAATCGAATCAAGCCAGCCAGACATTCACTTTTGCCGCCGATAGCGCTCCGCTCATGGTTGTCTTCGACAAAGAGGACAAAATCCTTAAGTCGGTCGAATTCAAAAAGGATGCGGGGCTCTGGGCCTATCAGTTGAAGAACAGCGAAACGACTCCGGACCGGGCCGATGCCGCGATTGCTCTGGGCGGAATGCGCGACGATCCGCGCTCCGTGAGCGCGCTGGGCGACGCGGTGCAGCACGATGTCTTCTGGGGCGTGCGCGTCGAAGCCCTGCTCTCGCTCGGCAGAATCGGCGGTTTGGAGGCAGAAAAGCAAGTGCTCGCGGGTGTCCACGATCCGCTTCCGTGGGTGCGCGATGTTGCCGTGCTTGAGCTTGGAAACTTCAAAGACGATATCTCGCTGTCCGACAAACTCACGAAAATCGCAGCGGCGGACCCGGCTTACCGGGTTCGAGCGGCAGCACTCGGCGCCATCGCCAGACTTCAGCCGCCCGAGGCTTTCGAAATTCTGGCTGCCGCTGTGAAATCGAAATCGCCCGACGACATGATCCAGAAGTCCGCGCTGCGAGCGCTTGGTACGCTGAAAGACCAGCGCGCCGTTTCGATCCTGATGGACTGGTCGAAGCCTGGAAAGCCGATTGGCAGCCGCCAAGCTGCGATCGGAGCCATTGCGGAGCTCGACAAGACGAATCACGAAATCACGCAAACTCTGATTTCGTATCTGAACGAACCGAACGTTGATATCCGGCTGGCGGTAATTTTCGCGCTGGGCGCGCGGGGCGATAGCGACGCGATTGCTCCTCTCGAGGAGATGTTGAAACACGGCGAGCTGACCGTGGCCGTCGGGCCCTATATCGAGCTGGCCATACGGTTGCTCAAGACTCAGCCTGCCCAGAAGTAGCTACGCTCGGCTGTCCGGCTCGGCCATGAGAATCCGCAGATCCCGAAGATTGTTGCCCGTCGGACCGGTGAGGATTGCGTCGCCTAGTTGTGCGAAGAAATTGTAGGAGTCGCTGCGGCGCTGAAAGTCGACGATATCAAGGCCGAGCGCGCGGGCTCGCAGGAGAGTTTTTCCATCGGCCACCGCACCGGCCGCGGGGCTGTTGCCATCGATGCCGTCCGTCCCGGCGCTGAGAACCGTAATCCCCTTCCCCGCAATCTTCGGTGCGCACGCCAGAACGAAGGCCGCGTTGCGCCCTCCCACCCCGTCGCCCATGACCGGACTGCTCAACTCTCCTTCACAGAGGACGGCGACGCGGTGGCCGGGATTCGCCCTCGAGTGCGCTTCGAGCTGGCCGAGGAGAAAATCGGACGCTCTGTCGATAGGCCCGTTGTCGGTCGAGTTGTCGCAGATCGAGCGGTAGCCTTCGGCCTCGCAGGCACGATGCGCCGCGTGGGTCAGATCATGCGCGCTGAGCAAGACCTCGAAATGCGCGAGACCGAAGCACGCGTGGCCCGGCTTCGGAGTTTCCCGCAAAGAGTGTCTCTCAAAGGCATCCCGCGCGAGTGGCGGGAATCTTGGAAGCAAATCGTATTGCCGGACGATGCGCTGGGCGTCATGAATCGTCGTGGGATCGGGCAACGTGGGACCCGATGCGAGCGCCGACTCTTGTCCCGCCGGCACATCGCTGATCGCAAGGGTGAGCTTCGTTGAGAACGGCGCAGCGGCGGCCAGGCGTCCGCCTTTCGTCGCGGAAAGATGCTTGCGGACTGCGTTGATTTCGTCGATCGGCGCGCCGCAGGTGATCAGGGCGGCGTTCAGCTCATCGAAATCCGCGAGCGTCAGGTTGGGATCAAGCGGCTGCTCGACCATCGACGAGCCCCCGCCGGAAATAAGGAAGAAAATCAGCGTGCTCGGGTCGCACCTTGCCAGGCGTTCGAGAACGGCGCGGCCCGCCGCGAAACTTTCGGCGTTCGGGAGCGGATGTCCGCCGCGAAAAACCTCCCAGTCGGGCATTGCGGCCGGCAAAGCCGCGGGCCCGACGAGAATTCCATCGATTGGAAAATCGTCGGCGAGAACGTTTACGAGCCCGCGCGCCATCGCCTGCGACGCTTTGCCGAATGCGATCGCGACGATCGAATCGAAATCGCGTAGATCGATTCGTCCTTCGCCCGCAGCGATCGATGATCCGCTGCGCCCAAGCTTCCGTTCCATCGCGCCAGGGATATCAATCGCCGCGAGCGTCTCGCGGAACACGCGCTCGGCCGTCTGCTTCACGCCTTCTCTATCGCGGCGGCGCCGGCGCGCGCGACGTCGAGATCCTGATCTTCCGAGCCTGCGCTTGCGCCAACAGCGCCGATCACCTGACCATCCGCGATCAGCGGCACCCCGCCTCGAATCGGGGTCTGTGCCGCCGGAGTGGCAATCGCCAGGCCCAGCGCGAGCGGCAAGTTCACCTGGTCCCCCGCCATCGCCGGGCCGGTGGGCGAGCGGCGCAACGCTGCGGCCTGCGCCTTGATCAGCGAAATTGCGATCGACGAGGGCCGTGCGCCGTCCATGCGCTCGAACGCCAGCAAGTGGCCGCCGTCGTCGACCACGGCGACGTCCATCGGCACATTGATTTCCTGGGCGCGGCGCTGGGCTGCGGCGAGAACCGCTCGGGCGCCTTCCAGAGTGAGCTTGGGATGATTGCGGGTCACCAGCGACATTTCATCCTCCGAGTTCTAAAACGCGTCCGCATTCAGCGCATTGGGCGGCCGACGGCCTTCGACCGCGGCCACCGCGTTGTTCGCTGCCATCACGGCCATTTTCGTGCGCGTCTCGATCGTGGCGCTGGCAATGTGAGGGGCGAGGATCGTGTCCTTGCGACCCACGAGTGCCGGGCTGACTTTCGGCTCGTACTCGTAAACGTCGAGCGCCGCTCCGGCGATTTTCTTTTGTTCGAGCGCAGCGACCAGCGCGGCTTCGTCCACTACGGCGCCGCGCGCGGTGTTGATGAGGTAGGCGGTGCGTTTCATCTTCTCGAAGGCCGCGATCGAGATCAGGTGGCGCGTTTCAGGCAGCAGAGGTACGTGCAGCGATACGAAATCGGATTCGCGCAAGAGGCGATCGAGGTCCGCTTGCTCGGCGTTCAGCTGTTTCTCGACGTCCAGCGGCGCGCGGACGCCGTCGTGATAGAGGACGCGCATCTGGAATCCGCCCGCGCGGCGTGCCAGGCCGCGGCCGATGCGTCCGAAGCCGACGATGCCGAGGGTTTTCCCCCAGACGTCGCCGCCGAGAAGTTGATCGAGATCCCATCCCGGCCAGGTGCCGGAGCGCGTCCAGGCGTCGCCTTCGACGAGCCGGCGTGCCACCGCCATCAGCAGCGTCCAGGCGAAGTCGGCAGTCGTTTCGTCGAGCACGCCGGGCGTGTGCGCGGCGAGGACTTTGTGGCGCGTGCAGGCCGGTACGTCGATATTGTCGTAGCCGACGGAAACGGTGGCCGCGACGCGCAGCTTCGGGGATTGCGCCAGCAGCTCCTGGTCCACTTTTTCCGTCAGCAGGCAGATCAGCGCGTCCTTATCGCCAACTCGTTTCAGCAATTCGGCGCGCGGAATGCGCTCGGGGGGCGTCCAGTAGTCGACCTCGAAATGCTGATCCAGTATGGCGCGGGCGGCCGGAAACAGCGGCCGCGTGACCAAGACCTTCGGTTTGCTCACCCAGTGCCTCGCGAAATCGGTGCTTACGGCCCCACAGAATACACCACTGTGCGGAAGTTCCAGCAGCCGCCACGACCGATCGGCAGGTTCGGGTTGCACAGGCCGCTGCGAGGTTCGTTGACGCTTGCCGCAACGCGCGACTATAGTGACCCCAGACGCTCCCATCGCGCAAAATGAGATGAATTCGCGGCTCCTTCACGATCTTGAGAAAGTTCTCGGCCCTCGGGGGATCCTCCACGCACCCGAAGACCTGATGCTGTACGAATACGACGGGTCGATTGAAACGGCGCGCCCGGATTGCGTGGCGTTTCCGCGCGAAACCCACGACGTGGTCGAAATTGCGCGGTTGGCGGCGCGACATCAGGTTCCGATCGTCGGCCGCGGAGCAGGAACCGGGCTGTCCGGCGGCGCGATCGCGAGGCATGGCGGGATCGTCGTTTCGTTCGCGCGAATGAACCGGATTCTCGCAGTCGACGCGGAAAATCAACGCGCGGTGGTGCAGCCCGGCGTGGTCAATTCCGATCTCAGCGCCGCCGTGGAGCATCTCGGCGTGCACTTCGCCCCGGATCCCTCCAGCCAGAAAGCGTGCACCATCGGCGGGAACGTCGCTGAAAATTCCGGCGGGCCGCATACGCTCGCCTACGGGGTGACCACGAATCATGTGCTGGCGCTCGAAATCGTCCTGCCGAGCGGGGAGGCGGTGCGGTTAGGCAGCACGGCGTTGGACGCGCCGGGCTACGATGTCACCGGGCTTTTCGTGGGCTCGGAAGGCACCTTCGGGTTGGTGACGGAAATTACCGTGAAGTTGACGCGCAGTCCCGAAGCGGTGAAGACTTTGCTCGCGATTTTCGATTCCGTCGATGACGCTACCGAGACGGTCGCGGAAATCACGGCGCGCGGAATCACGCCGGCGGCTTGCGAGATGCTGGACGGCTGGACGATTCGCGCGGTCGAAGAATACGTGCACGCCGGGTTTCCGCTTGATTGCTCGGCGATCCTTTTGATCGAAGCCGATGGATTGCGCGAGGCGGCCGAGGCCGACGCGCGCGGAATCGCCGACGTTTGTTCCGCTCATCACGCGCGGAACGTACGCGTGGCCCGCGATGCGCGCGAGCGTGATCTTTTCTGGAAGGGTCGTAAGAACGCGTTTGGCGCGGCGGGCCGGCTTTCGCCGAGCTATTACACGCAGGACGGCGTAATCCCGCGGACGAAGCTTCCCGCGACGCTGAGGCGCATCGAGGAGATCGGCAGGAAGTATCATCTGAGGATCGGTAACGTTTTTCACGCCGGGGACGGCAATTTGCACCCGATTATTCTGTTCGACGAGCGCAACGAGCAGGAATTTCGCGACACGATTCGCGCGGGCGACGAAATACTCCAATACTGCATTGCCGTGGGAGGCTCGATCACCGGCGAGCATGGCGTTGGCATGGAGAAGGACCGGCTGATGCCGCTGCTTTTCAGCGAGGCTGATTTGGAGCTGATGCGGCGCGTGCGCGGGGTTTTCAACCCGGCGGATCTGCTCAATCCCGGAAAGATTTTTCCGACCTCGAAGGGCTGCGGCGAGATTTACGTGCGTCCCCGGCATGGCCCCGCGGTTGCGCCATCCGCATGAGCGCGAGCGGCGCGACTGCACTTTCGCAGCTGACGGAGATCGTCGGCGAGGCGAATATCGTCCGGGACCCGGGGCCGTTGACCCGGTATGACATCGACAGTAAGACTCCTTCGGCGGCTGTGCGTCCCGGCACGGAGGAACAAGTCGCCGAACTCGTGAAATTCGCAGGGCGCGAAAAACTCGCGTGCGTGGTTTCGGGCGCGCAAACAAAGCTTGGCATCGGGATGCCCCCGCGCCGGTACGATCTTGCGCTTGATCTGAGCCGCCTGGATCGCCTCATCGCCTACGACCCCGAGGACTTGACGCTGTCGGCTGAGGCAGGAACACCGCTTGCCAAAATCGCCAGCGTGCTCGCCGAACACGATCAATTCATTCCGCTCACCGTGCCTTTCATGGCCCGCGCTACGATTGGCGGGACGATTGTTTCGGGCGTCGATTCGCCGTTGCGGCACTCCTATGGCACAGCGCGCGATTTCGTTCTGGGGATGAATTTCGTCACCGGCGACGGGATTGCCGCCCGAAGCGGCGGGCGCGTGGTGAAAAACGTCTCGGGTTACGACATTCACAAAATGCTGATCGGCTCCCTGGGAACGCTCGGCGCCATCACGCGAATCAATTTCAGAACCTTTCCGCTGCCGCGGCAGACGCGCACTTTTGTCGCTGAATTTCGCGGCTCGAGGGAGGCTTGCGAATTCCGAAATGCCATCGTGCGGTCCGCACTGCGCCCACGCACCTTGGAGATTGTCAGCGAGAGCGCTCGCGGCCAGTTTCTACCCTCTCAGAAAGCGAGAGCCGCACTCGGCGATAATCGCTGGTCGGTCTATGTTTCCTTCGCCGGGGACGAGGATGTTTTGAAGCGGAATTACAAGGAGCTTGTAGCGACCAGACATTCGGAACCGGGAGTCTCGGAATGGCTGAGCGAGCTGAATCCAGCGGAGGAACGATCCGTGATGAGCATCCTCTCAGAATTCCCGGCCGCGATTCTTAAGCGCTTCCCCGCCGCGGCGATCCTGAAAATCAGCGCTCTTGGAGCCGAGTTGCCCGACCTTGCAAGCTATACCGCGTCGATCGAGATGCCCTGGGCGGTCGTGATGCGGGGCTTGGGCGTCGCCTACCTCGCTGTTTGGCCGCCCGACGCTTCCCCGGGCTCGCTGCACATGCTCAAGCAGCACTGCGGGCGAATTTTCGCGCTTGCGGGAAAGCCGCCGTTCCGGCAAGTCACATTACCCTGGTGCCCATCCGCGCTCAAACGCGAGATCGATATCTGGGGCCCGCTGCCCGCGAGTTTCGAGCTCATGAAAAAGCTGAAGAATGTCTTCGACCCCGGCGGAATTCTCAGCCCCGGCCGATTCGTGGGAGGGATTTAGACGCCATGGCCCCGGCACCTCCACGGAGCGGTTTTGCGGGTGCGGACAAGCCTGAGTACGCCGACTACTCGCGCTGCGTGCACTGCGGGCTTTGCCTGAATCACTGCCCGACGTATCGCCTGTGGGGACAGGAGGCGGATTCACCGCGCGGGCGAATTCGCCAAATGCAGCTCGTGGATCAAGGCCGGATGGCCCTGGGCGAAGGATTCGTCGCGCACATCGACCGCTGCCTGGATTGCCGAGCGTGCGAGACGGCGTGCCCCTCGGGCGTGGAGTACGGAAAGCTCGTCGAAGGAGCGCGCGCGCAGATCGAACAGAATTACCGACGCCCGCTTCGGTCGCGCGTCCCGCGCGATTTCATCTATCGCCGGCTGCTTCCCTACCCGCGTCGGATCGCAGCGGTCGCTCGGGCGCTGCGCGCGTATCAGCGATCGGGGCTGGCGACCGTCGCGCGCGCCACCGGAATCCTGAAACTGCTCGGAGTGCAGGATCGCGAACGCCTGCTGCCACAAATCGATTCGGCATTCTTTTTCAGCGAGCTGGGCAAGACATTTCCGGCGAAAGGTAGGCAACGTGCCCGTGTTGCGCTCTTCGCCGGTTGTCTCGCACAAGTCACGTTCAGCGAGCTCAATCGCGCCACGATTCGCGTGTTACAGGCGAACGGCTGCGAAGTGGTCGTGCCCGCCGCACAGGTCTGTTGCGGGGCGCTCGCCGCGCACGCCGGGGTCCGCGACGTGGCGCGGAATCTGGCGCGAGCGAATTTTCGAGCATTCCCGGCAAGCGGTCTCGACGCAATCATCACGAACGCAGCGGGCTGCGGCTCGACTCTCAAGGAGTATCCGCATCTGGTCTCGCAACCGGGCGCCGATCACGACGCAGCCGCACGGTTTGGCAGCACGGTGCGCGACGTAACGGAGTTCCTGGCGGAGCTTGGCCTTTCGGCTCCGATGCAAAACACCCCGCTGCGCATCACCTATCAGGACTCGTGCCACCTGGCACACGGGCAGAAAATCCGCGAAGCTCCGCGCAAATTGATTCGCGCGGTTCCGGGAGTGAATCTCGTCGAAATGCGATTGGCGGACCAGTGCTGCGGTTCGGCGGGCGTTTATAACGTCACGGAAACAGCAGCATCCCTCGAACTGCTCGCGCTGAAAATGGAGCTCGCGCGGGAAACAGCGGTCGATGCGATTGTCACCGCGAATCCCGGTTGCATCCTGCAATTGCGCGCCGGCGCGGCAATCCACAAAACGCAACACCAAGTGCTTCACGTGGTCGAACTGCTCGACCGCGCCATGATCAAAGAAAACTGACTATTTCTCGCCGACCAGGTAGCGGCAGCCGCTCGGCCCCATCCGCGCCGAATGAAGGGCGCCTGCCGGAACGTCGCAGCGATCGCCTCCGCGAAATGTTTCCGATTTGCCGCCGCAGGTCAGCGTCATTTCGCCATCGAGAACAATGTGCGCGGTCAGGCCGGCGTGAGTGTGATCGGAATAGAACGCGTTCGGCCGGTCCTGCCACACGTAGGTGTGCGTAAAACCTTCCGCTGCGAGCTGTTTCGTGAGTTCGCTTTCGTTCCACGAGACCATGATCGTTGAGTCGATTATAGCAGGTGCGATCTACAACAGCCGATGGAGGGGGGCGCTTGCGGGCGGAGCGTGTGTGGGGAATCCGCCCGCAAGCTTTGTTGTGCATCGTGGGAGAAAATCAATCCTGCGACGTTGGCGGCTGTGCATCCGGCGGCGGCGGCTGCCCGCGACCGGCCTTGAACCGCTTTGGGCCGCCGGGACCGCCTTGCTCGACCGCGTAATCGGAAGGCACCTGGAAAAGTGAGGCCTCCGGCTCCTGTTTCTGAATGTTCGTCAATTGAAACGTAGTCTCGCCCTGGAACGGATCACTGCGTTTGCTCATCACCACGGTTTGCAGCTCTGGTGAATACCACCGCTCGTTCGTAATCACGATCGGGTTCGCGTTGCCGATCGCGCCCGCAGGAATCGTCCGCGTCGTGCGCATGCCCTCGGCCTGCACGCCGTTGATCGTCTGCGTTCCGAGAGAGAGGGTCGTTACGTTGCTTTCCTGGCGTTGACCGCGGGGAGACCGCGGGCTGCCGTTCCTGTCGCCGCGCTCTCGCCATCGCATCTTCCGCGCGATTTTCTTATCAGGCTGCAGCACGTAGCGCGCTCCGGCTACGCTGTCGTTGATGAAAACGACGTGCGGAGCCGACGGGCCCGACGTCCCCCAGGCGCCGATCGCCGGCAGCGTCATATCGCGGCGCGTGCGGCCCTGGCTGTCACGCGCGATATTCCCCGTCGTGGTGCGATTGATGTGATTGCCGTCGGAGAGCGTCTGCGTGATCTGCGTGGAAATCGTCGCGCTGAAGGGCGCGCCGGTCACCGTCTTCCCGCCAAGATCTTCCTCGAAGCCGACGAATCCGATCGCGTCATCCGGACCGCCCGGCCCGCCGCCCGTGCGCATGAAGAAAACATCGTGGCCCGGCGGCGGAGGCGGCGCATCCGATTGCGCCAGCGCGGCAGGGCACGCCATCGCCAGTGCCAATAGCACCGCACCAAATCCCGTGACGTTCAACCTCCGCAAACGGTTCATCGAATGAACCATGCGTTCCTCCCTGCCTGCTCCCACTGCCTCTTGCTCAAAATCGCTCAAAGCCTATTCCTGGCTCGCGCTCGCCTGCGGAACCAGCCGGATCGCCTGCGGCGTTCCGTCCGCGCTGACGATCAGGTCGGCGCGCACCGTTCCGTCGCTCTCCATTGCCGCCACCGGCAGCCCAAAGGAGGCAAGCGCCGCGCGCGGCATCTCCACACGTACAACCGTACCCTCATCGAGTGCCGATGGATCATCCGCGTAAGGCAAGGGTATGAATGAGGCGTACTCGGAATCGTCCGTGTCGATCCAATTCACAGAATCCTGGGCGGTTCCGCTGCCAGCTGCAGCCGCCGGTGAAGCGGGCCGATTGAGGAGCTGGGTCACACCAGGCGCTTCGTGGCCCTTGGGCCCCATAAAGTGGTGCAGAGAAAAACCGACAGCCAGCATCACCGCAGCAGCCGTGCTGAGAGCAGCAATCTGGCGCGGCACGCTCCAGCGCAAACTCGCCATCCTTTGCCGCCGGAATTCCGCCATCAAACGGACTTCGAGATTCGCGGGCGCCTGCTGCCCAGCCGCGGCCACGGACATCGCGCGCAATCCGGCATCGAGCGACTCCACATCCGTCATCAGCCGCGCGCAGTTCGCACACGATTCGGCGTGCGCCAAGGCGCTGTCTCGGAGGGCAAAGCCCTCCGTACCCGGACGTTCGATATCGTGAACGATTTCCTCGAATCGCGTACAGTCCATCACGTTCACCTCTTCCTTGTTCTGCTAAGCCGAAATGCGCCGCACCGATCGCGTCTCACGAAGCTTCTCGACCAGCATCGCGCGCGCCCGGTGCAACCGCGACCGCACGGTGCCGACGGGGCATCCCAATGCCGACGCCGCTTCTTCGTAGCTCATCTCTTCCAGCTCGCACAGCACTACAACTTCGCGATAGTTTTCCGGCAGCGTGCCGACCGCCTGGCGCACGCGGGCGATCGCTTCGACGGACGCAAATTCATCCCAGCCCGGCGCGGAGGACACTCCGCCGCCATGACCGTTGCTGTGAGCGCTATGGCCGTTTGCCGAGCCGATCCCGCCATGGTCGATGGAGGCGTGCCCGTGCAAATCGTCGGGATCGCCGTCAAAAGCTACCAGCCGCCGGTCCTGCTCCCAGCGCTTCCGCAAATGATTCCGCGCGACCCCGAAAAGAAACCCGCCGAGCGTGCCCCGCGAAGGATCGAACCGCTTGGGATCACGAATCAGCGCCATGAAAACCTCTTGGGTCACGTCCTCCGCCACGGACGCATTCCCGGTCATATGCAGGGCGAACCGGTAGAGGGCCGGTTGCTTCTGCCGGTAAACCTCAGAGAATGCGTCTTCGTCTCCGCCGGCGATGCGCCGCAGGAGCAGGGCGTCCGCTAGATCGGTCGTCTGCGTCATCTCGTCTAATTTGGACGGCCCGTTCCGCTACTCGTTACATATTCCGGGATGGGGCCGTGAAGGTTCCCAATTTCTATAGGCTACGCCGTGTAGACGCGGCCGCCTCAAGTCCTCGTTTCAGCCCCTGTGCCTAGTTCTTGACCAAACTGCTTCGCTCCCCTAACGTAGGGTCCGGGGATGTCGGGAATTTCGAGACAGCCCGAGAATACCGCCCCGGCCGGCTCCTCACAAGCGACGCGGGCCGCGATAGCCCCCTGGCGAGGAGGCCTGATGCTGGAGTTCGATCCGCACGTACTCGATGAGAAGGCAGTGCCTGCTCCGGAGGAATTCAGCAAGCGCGCCTACGTCAAGTCGCTCGAGCAGTATCGCGAGATGTTCGCGGCGGCCGAGAAGGATCCCGAAGCCTTCTGGGCCGAGCAAACGAAGATGCTTGACTGGTTCAAGCCACCTTCCAAAACGCTGGAATGGAATCTGCCCCACGCGAAATGGTTCTCCGACGGCAAACTCAACGTATCGCACAACTGCCTTGACCGGCATCTGTTCGACAACGGCAACAAGCCCGCCATCATTTGGGAAGCCGAGGACGGCCCGACGCTTCAATTCACCTTCGCCGAGCTTCACGAGCGCGTGTGCCGGATGGCCAACGCGCTGTTGCAGTTGGGCGTCCATCCGGGCGATTGCGTGGCCATCTATATGCCCATGGTGCCGGAACTTCCCATCGCGATGCTCGCTTGCGCGCGCATCGGCGCGGTCCATTCTGTGATCTTCGGCGGATTCAGTGCCACGGCGCTCGTCGATCGCATCGCTGACGCGAAATCGAGAATCCTGATCACCGCCGATGGAGGCTATCGACGCGGGAAAATCGTTCCGCTGAAGGAAACCGCGGACGCGGCCCTGAAAAACTGCCCGACGATCGAAAAATCCATCGTTTTGAAACGCACGGGACACGACGTGGGCTGGCAGCAAGGCCGCGATCTCTGGTGGCACGATTTGGAAAAGACCGCCTCGAAGGAGTGTCCGGCCTCGCATCTGGATGCCGAACATCCGCTCTACATCCTTTACACCAGCGGCACGACGGGTAAACCAAAGGGCGTGCTGCATACGACTGCCGGCTACCTGCTGCAGACGACCTGGACCACGCGCTACGTCTTCGATTTGAAAGACGACGACGTCTACTGGTGCACGGCCGACATCGGCTGGGTGACGGGCCACAGTTACATCGTCTACGGTCCGCTATCGAACGGTGCCACGATCGTGATGTACGAAGGCGCGCCGGATCAGCCGACAAAAGACCGTTTCTGGCAAATCGTCGAGCGCAACAAGGTCACGATTTTCTACAGCTCCGCCACCGCAATCCGCGCCTTCATGTCCTGGGGACTGGAATGGATCGACAAACACGACATCAGCAGTCTGCGCGTGCTGGGCACGGTCGGTGAGCCGATCAATCCCGCGGCCTGGAAATGGTATTTCGAGGCCATCGGCAAAAATCGCTGTCCGATCGTCGATACCTGGTGGCAGACGGAAACCGGGGCCATCATGATTTCTCCACTGCCGGGTGCGACGCCGGCGAAACCGGGCTCCGCCACGCTGCCGCTTCCCGGCGTCAGCGCCAAGGTCGTCAACATGAAGAACGAGCCGGTGCCCCCCGGCGAGACAGGCTACCTGACGATTCAAAAGCCGTGGCCGTCGATGCTTCGCACCATCTACGGCGACGACGAGCGCTATGCGCGCGAATACTGGAACAAGATTCCCGGCGTCTATTTCGCG
>Ga0210391_10000748_pt1 | contig 31858 bp, 36 predicted proteins | sample IncBWC12OmetaG_FD_160573 | JGI IMG/M metagenome (GOLD analysis project Ga0210391, IMG submission 160573) | Forest soil microbial communities from Barre Woods Harvard Forest LTER site, Petersham, Massachusetts, United States - Inc-BW-C-12-O ... | reverse complement strand
GAGTACAATCACGACCGGCCCCACCGCGGAGTGCAAAACCGCACTCCGCACGAGGCGTTCTTAGCTTTCGCAGGTGTACTAAAAAACGAGGCCCTGACTGTCTAAATTAGCGGGGAGCACTACAGAAGCCAACCATGTCATTCACTATGGCCGTTGGTGGAACCCAGCGGTGGAGGCTCAAGCCACCGACCGCGTTTATCGGATCGGGCAGGAAAAACCCGTGTTTGTTTACCTGCCCATCCTGCGCGATTCCACAAAAAAGCTTCAAAAGAGCTTTGATGAAGGTCTTCATGAACTCATCGCTGAAAAACAGCACCAAGCCCAGGAATTTTTGACACCTTTACCAGAGGAAGACCGTCTCGGCGAAGAACTGTTTGGGCGCATGAGAGGACAGAATCCTCCGACAAACTCCGGTGAGCCACTGACATCTGAAATGGTGGATTCTCTCCCGGCGCACCTTTTTGAAGCGCTAGTTGCCTGTCTATTAGAAAATGAAGGCTACCAGACTGTCTTAACCGTTAGATCGAACGACCATGGTGCGGACGTTCTCGGCTTTAATGAAGGAGATGTCTGGATAATACAAGTCAAGCACACCAGGCGTGACATGATGATTGGAAGTGTAGCCATGTCAGACCTCATGGCTGCACGCATGAGCTATTCAACGCCACTTTCATATTCAGTCCGACTCATGGCTGTGACCAATGGCAACTTTTCTGCTGAAACCGAGAGAGAAGCATCGCAACACGGGATTTCTCTTCTCGACCGCCGCGAGTTAATGTCCCGGTTGAGAGCGGCCTCAATCACGATGGGACGCGTCTACACGCGAGAAACGGATCGATGCAAGTCATTCGATGAGGGAGTTAAGGCCGCCCGGCGTTGGTTCGATGGTTAGGGTGGTGGATATCCAAAACGTTTCTTCCATTCCAAAGTCGGGCCGCGCCAAACCTCGTGCGGAGACACTGTGTTGAGCGAAGAGGATTACGCCAAGTTCGTCAAAACCTTGAAGGAACGCACCGAAGCGATAATGAAGTTGGAATCGGGAACCAAATGGGCCCGCAACGGCTTGCTGAGCGACAGAACACTGTGGCTTAACCCTAGCTCGACGAGCCTTGTACGTGCGCATCCCGATTTGCGCTTGGACATGATTCGTGCGAATCGCCAGGTCGAGCTAGAGCTGTTCGGGGAAGTAACAGACCTTCCCGGAGAAGAAGAACTGCTCTAAGCATCGTCCGTTAAGTCAGCATCCGGTAACTCGAAGTTTATCGCTCACATATCTCGGTCACGTTAGTCTGAGAATTGAAGAATGAGCTTTTGAAGCGCCTTGAGGCGGAACAGACGGATGTCCTCCGAGTGGTCCACGGATCCTTTCTTCTTATTGTAAATAGGCAATTCGTAGTGAAGGTCCCTAAACGTGGCGAGCATCGCCGATTCCAAATGTTCCCAAGTTCTCATTGCCCTGCGACCACGACAGGTTGCGACGTGTACTCTTATCTCCTTAACACCCCAGAGTTCATCGAAAGCCTCACTTGCTTTGTCAACCGCCGACGTCGCTGGTCTATGCGCACCCTTGCCTGTTGTGCCTATATAAATGACATGAGAACGTCTACCGCTTTTGTATTTGTATGATTTGTTCGCAACTAGGATGTAGACCATCCTTTTCTTCCATCGTGTACTCCGCTGAACGGTAAGCAGGGAATTTTTTGTACACCTGACTTTTAGAGAACGCATTTTCCGACCTCGGACGTTTCCGGCATGGTAGCACGGCAATGTTTGGACGCGCTGGATTAAGTCTTTATCGCCGGGTACACTGCGGTACATGCCACCAGCCAAAGTGCCTCCAGAGTTGCTTGAGCTACTCGCAAAACTCTCCAAAATTAAACTCGCCTACGTCGCCAGCGTTGTGACGGGACTCCTCGGCGACATGACGGAGAGCCGCAAGAAAGATTCGGACGTTGTGTCTGAGATATTTCTGGAAGAGTTCGGCGTGCATTTGTTAGCGCACCATGGCACTTCTGGCAGGCCACTCACTAAGGAACAATTTGAGAGAGCCATGGAACGCGTCATGAAGTTAGCTGGCCGTAAGGCAGAACGGTCCCCAATGGGGAATCCCGGACACGACGTCACGATAGACGGAAAGAAATATTCGTTGAAGACGCAGGCGGACATGCACCTCAAGCCGGATGCGCTTTGGATTTCCAAGTTCATGGAATTGGGCAAAGGCGAATGGTCTAATAAGCCCGAACAACTAAAGGGCCTTCGCGATCAGTTTCTAAAGCACATGAAAAACTACGAACGGATTCTGTCACTACGAGCACTCAGCCGAGTTGAGGAGGGCAAGGTTTACTGGCACTACGAACTGGTAGAAATTCCGAAGGCGCTTCTTGAAGAAGCCGCCAACGGCAGATTAGAAATGAGAATGGACAGCACTCAGAATCCCAAGCCCGGCTATTGCACGGTGAGCGATAGGAAAGGCAACGTAAAGTTTCAACTCTACTTTGACGGCGGGACCGAAAGAAAGCTGCAAATCAAAGATTTGAAGAAGAGCCTCTGCGTCGTTCACGCCGGGTGGGACTTCTCACCAGCCTAAACGTTTCTTCGCCAGCTGCGCGTACTCGGGGTTCAATTCGATTCCCACGAACTTGCGGCTCAGCGCGGCGCTGACAAGCCCAACAGTTCCCGAGCCGAAGAACGGGTCCAGCACCGTAGAATCCCGCTTGCTACCCGCCAGGACGCAGGGCACGACTAAGGCGCGGGGAAATGTGGCGAAGTGAGCTTCAGGGTACGGCTCGGTGTTGACTTGCCAGACCGAACGCAGATTGCGAGGCAGGCCGTTGTCTCCCTTTTCTCTCACTGCTTCATGGTCGTAGAAATACTGTTCGTTCTTGGAGAAGAGAAAGACGTGCTCATGAGCGCGAGCGGGGCGGTCCTTGACCGACTCTGGTTGGGCGTTGGGTTTGTACCAGACAATTTCGGAGCGCAAATACCAGCCGTCAGCTTGAAGCGCAAACGCAACACGCCAAGGCACGCCGATAAGGTCTTTCGGTTTGAGGCCTTCTGGCGTCGGTGCTCGGTATTCCATTCCCCGGCCCTTGTTCTTCTTATCTGAATCTCGCCAAGTGCGGCCACCGCTCGTGTAGCCATCACCGATATTTAGCCAGAATGTGCCATCGTCTTTAAGAGTGCGTTTCACTTCGCGGAAGACTTCCACGAGCTTCTGGATATATTCCTCTAACTTCATCTCCGCACCGATCTGGCCGGGTATGCCATAGTCTCGCAATCCCCAATAGGGAGGGCTCGTCACACAGCTTTGAAAGGTTTGGTCAGCGATTTTTTTGAGTTCGGCCAGCGTATCGCCGACGATAATTTGACCTTCTGACTTTTGAGGGAGTTCGTTGCTCTTTTCAGGATGAGGAAGAAGAGATAATTGGCTTCCGGTTGACACTCGGGCGTTGCTCCTCAGGGATTGAATCTTATCATCTTTCCCGCGTTTCAATATTCCTCCGGCAACAAAACACAAGTGGAACGGCGGTCCGCCTCGGTGATGATCCAAATCCGCACACCGCTCTTCAACAAATAGACCGACATGATTCGCATCTTGAGGATGATGGCGTACTCGTTCTCTCTCGCATCCTCGGCGTCTACGACGCCCCAATCTCCGCTCACGTGCCGACTGAGATAGGTGGAAACAGATTCGCCCGATGCCTCTATTCCTGCTAAGGCACCGGGCGTCGCTACTGTCTGGCCGAGTTGAAAGCGGATCATTTCACGCTCGCAGGTCGCGTTTTCATCCATTCTTCAAAGCAGGCCGCACAAAGTGCGAGGTTGTGGATGAGGTCCATGTGCCAGTTGGCGTCCGGCGTCGGCAAGTGGGGGCAGACCCTCAAGGTCATAAGATCCCGGTCTACCCCCTTGCGGCTGATAATGAAGACGCAGGTCGGCCAATTGTAGGTATCCAGCGTCACAGACTCGCCAGATGCTTCTCGTACCGTTCCTTCACTGCCGCGCCTTCCGGCGAAGCCATGAACTTGTCCCTTTCCTTCCAGGTCATCGGGCCGAAACGCGGGCATTCCTTCCCGCCGATCTTTGCGAACACAACCTTGGTGAATTTCCCAGCCGCTGTTCGGCGTGCGGCCTTCTGTCGTGCGTTGATTCTCTTGGATTTCTTCATGGTGCTCCTCCTGGGGTTAACTCTACCTCAAATGTTGACTAATACGGTACCCCTACGACTCCTCGCCTGCGTAGAGTTATTGGAGGAGGAAGTTCATGAACATCATCGAAACCCTGAAAGCACAACTCAAAACACTGGAAGCTCAGCGCCGGGAACACGAGAAGGCGGCTGGCGTCATTCGCCGGAATGAAGTCAAAGTCCGCAAGGCTCTGTCCTCTGTCGCTTCTCTGCCCAGTGCGCAACCCCAGGCGTCTTGATCACACTGTTCCAATTCATAGCGAAACTCGAACGGGACCGCGTAGATTACGCGGTCCTTCGTTTTTATACCCGCACCTATGTGGATGTCGGGAGATTCGCCTATTGCTTCAACGAGGATGGCAAGGCAGCCGGGGGCTGGATTCACGACTGTAAGGGTGATGCCGCGTGGGAAGACTGGATGGCGCTGCTCCACTCCTAAAGGGTCTAGCCCAAAAGTCCTGGTACGTTTTCGCGCTAGACAGAATTCTCAATGTCTGTTCTTCTTGAGTTAACCACCGCCAAAAGTCTACAGAGGTAGTTACCCACCGCCAGCAAGGGTTTCGGTGTTTACCGAGTACGGGGGAAACCCCAGTAGAAATAAGCCGAGGCGAATTGTGCCAAGGCGAAGATTCCAGCAGGGGTGTTTGAGGATCGTGGGCGGCCAGTGGGTCCTCTATTATTGGCAGGATGAAATCCGTGATGGCGTTCGTCAGCGCGTAAAGGTCAGCAAGCGCATCGGCGATATAAGCATGTCAAAGCGAACCGCTCGCAAGAACGCTCAGCCGATTTTGGATTACGTCAACAACCAGACCGAGATTCCTATTCGCGACAGCAACGCCGGGGTCACCCTCGCGGAATTTATTCCCGATTGGCGCAAGCACGTGGCGAACTCACTCAAGCCTTCCACGCTACGAGGTATGGAGTCTTCGATTCGCGCTCACCTGATACCGCTCCTCGGGGACACTCCCATGACGGAAATTGGAACTAAACGGATTCAGGAACTCATCACGAGCATGGAAGGCAGGGCGCGAGGAACGGTTGAGAACGTCGTGATGGACCTTCAACAAATTCTCAGCGCGGCGCGGAAGTGGCATAACGGGATTCCGGCTGTGAAGAAATCAGACCTGTATTTCGGCAAGCTCAAGGCCGGGGAGGGCAAGCCGTTCTTCTTCACGGTAAATCAGGTGAGGGCGATTCTGAAAGCCTTCGCTGGCCGGAAGCCTTGGGACCTGTTTTTTACTCTGCTCGCGCTCAGCGGCCTACGCGCCTCGGAGATTCTCGGCCTCCGGGTTGAGGACATGGATTTTGACAACAACCAAATCCACGTTCGGCAAGGCGTTTGGCACGGCAAAGTCCAAACGGTGAAGACGAGGGAATCCGAAAACACGGTGCCTATGACACCGCTCGTTCGCGAGAAGCTTCAAGCGCACCTTCTCTACCACACGCACGAGCTTCTGTTCGTGAATGGGCGGGGCCGTCCCTACAGCCGGAACAAGGTCGTTCAAACGGTTTTACATCCGGTTGTGGATAGATTGGGGATTTCGCGGAAGGGACGCCGGGTGGGGTTACACGCTTTTCGCCACGCGCTGGCGAGTATGCTTCTCCAGACCACGGGCGCGGCGGTAGCTCAAAGACAATTGAGGCACGCCGATGCCTCCACGACCCTCGGTATTTATGGGCACGTTCTGGGCGACGACCAGCGTGATGCGATGGGCCAGATCGAATCGGTACTTTCCAAACCATGAGGTACCTTTCGGTACTTCGGGTACCTGTTGGCCTTGGAAACCTGTCAAAACATTGGGATTTTGGTAGGGGCGGTGGGGATCGAACCCACGACCTTAGGCTTAAAAGGCCTCTGCTCTACCACTGAGCTACGCCCCTGTTTTGCGCGTGAAATATTGTAGCATGACGGGGCGTTTCGTTCCGTCCGTAGCGATTATTGCGTGGCTTTTTTCGTGTTTTAGTTTTTTTTCCTTAGTTTTCTTCGCTCTTTTGTTTCATTTCACTGCTGTACTTGGTCGCGATTCCGTCCTGTACCAGCCTTAGTCCGCGGCGGGTTTGACGAGCACGCGTTTGCGTTTCCATTGATAATCTTTGCGCAGGATGGACTGGTGTTTTTTCAGCTGGCCTTCGAGTTCGCTGAAGGCTTGCTTGCAACTGGAGCGGGCGTTTTCCGCGGTGCCGGTGGCGTGCAGCGAGCCGGTGGGCAGCGCCAGATTCACCGAAAAAGAGTGTTCTTCCTTGTGGGGATTTTCCGTGAACGTGCCGTGTAGTTGCACCAGGTCCGGTTCGTAGCTTTTCAGCAGGCGATTGAGTTTGGCGACGTGATGCGCGACCTCGGCCTCGACGGGCTGATGCGCGTGGACGTGCTTGTAGCTTATGGACATTTTCATAGTCACACCTGTGGGGGAATTTACGGATGGACGCGACGCAGAGATCACTCTGGCACCGCTCATAGATAAAGCATAGCAGCGTGAGATGTGCACGGCAATGGTACGGATGGATGGGCGAATGGCGAAGTGTTTGCGTGTGCGTTCGAGCATGATTCGCGCGGGAGCTGACTCGGCTAATGGCCGTGGCACTGCGGCGGACACGCGCGATGATGTTGAAATTGACTCACGCATTGACAGCGGCGCAGCGAGTGACGATTCTGGTGCACGACAATGGCGCGACATCATACGAGCGCGAAGGATGGCCAGCTGAGCGACTCGCGGCGTGACGCGCGGAACGATGTGTATAGCGAGTTGCGGACCGCGTTGAATCGTGATTTGCGGATAGGGCCGGCGGGATGGGCGTACAAAGATTGGAGCGGTGTGGTTTATCCCGCGCCGCGGCCCAAGGGATTTCATGAAGCCACGCACCTGGCGCAGTTTTTCGACACCATTGAGATCAACACGTCGTTTTACCGGCCGCTGCGCGTCGCGCAGGCCGAGCAGTGGGTTGAACGCGTGGCGGCGAATCCGCGATTCCTGTTCACCGCAAAATTGTGGCAGCGGTTCACGCACGATCCCGCGCCGGGCGTGGGGGACGAGCGCGAAGTTCGCCTGGGTTTCGATGTTCTGATGGGCGAGGGTAAACTTGGCGCGGTGCTGGTGCAATTCCCTTTCGCGTTTCACCGCACGAAAGAAGCGGTTGCTCGTCTCGTAGGACTGTTGCGACGATTTGCGCAGTATCCGCTGGTGGTGGAGTTCCGCCACGCGTCCTGGAAGGTAGCGGAGACATTCGCGCTGCTGCGCGAGCACCACGCCGGGTTTTGCAACATCGACCAGCCGATTATTGGCCGGTCGCTGGAACCGTCGGCGGAAGTCACGTCCGAAATTGGCTATGTGCGGCTGCACGGCCGGCGATACGACACCTGGTTCGCCAACACCAAGCCACGCACCGGAGGATCCGAGGCGCGAAATAGTTCTGCTGCTGGGGACGCGCGAAGCGGTCCGCGCGATTTCTTCCCGATGAACGAATCCCCCGTGGCGGGTGAGGTGGCGGCGATCCCTGCCTTCGAGCGCTACAACTATTTGTACTCTACGGAAGAACTGCTGCCTTGGGCGGAACGGGTGCAGACGGTGCGCGCCACGGCCAAGAGCACCTATGTGGTGACCAACAACCACTATTTGGGCAAAGGCGTGGTGAACGCGCTGCAACTGATCAGTATCCTCAAGGGGATCAAGGTGGCGGTGCCCGAAGCGCTGCGGCAACCATATCCCGAGTTGAACGACATCGCCGCCGAGCCACCGGCCGCACCGACGCTGTTCCCGATGGGATAAAGCCGCAGACCAAGCGATGAGGCGATGAAGGGGGCAAAAATGGGGTACTCCACCCCCCACCCCCACCCTGTTTGTGAAAGAGATAGACTCTAAAAGGTTTAGAGGGAATATCCGCGAAAGAGTAAGATTCTATTGGGTTTACCGGAGGCGCAGGAATTGGCGCGCTCTTTGAGGTGTTTGGGTGGGCCATACGTACATTTGCGGATCGTTGTGAAAGGAAAGGGTTTGCATGAAAAGATGCGCGTAACCTTAACATTCTAAAGGGCGACTTTTGCCCGCTTTTGTGCTTGTGAAGCGCACTCCGTGAGTTTTCGGGACTGGGATCGCCGCACGGGACGACGCGGGATAGAGCGCTGAGACGCGAAAAGCGGGGCATGGAGCTACCGGACGGTCGCGACATTGCCGATACTACCGCACGAGAAGTCAATTGTCAATACTTAACTTATAGGTACTACGTTCGAACGATGGAGTCCATCGGCCCCGATGAACTCGGCTAGTTCTTGTTTTCTTATTCGAACGATAGGCGCGGCTAGATGCCGTAGTTTGCGGTGCGCAGGCCGTCTTTGTAGGCTTCGCGTGTGTCCGTGACTTTGGCGTGGGCGTCGTGCTCTTTGAAGTGGGCTTCGTCCCACTTCTCCATGGCGATCATGGAATGGTCGGGAGTGGCTAAGGCTTCTTCGGCGCGAATGGCGTCGACCCATTCATCGACAGCTTTTTTGTAGGCCAAGCGTGCTTGGTCGAGGTCAGCATTGCTCATGGTGAGGGGATAGTAGTGTCCCCTCGCGGTACGGTCAATGAAATGAGGCAAATTTAACGGGAAATTAACAAGCGGGCAGATTGGGCCGGCGAAGCCCTGCCATCCCAGGAGATTTTGCGGGACGGGTTGTATACGAAGGGCGCGATATTCATGGGCCGAGGGGCATTTGCGAGGCATCTACGGGAAGAAGGTTCACGGCTGTCGGTCGGGGCTGAGCTAGTGGCCACTCGATTCGGCGACGGAGAAAAGGAGCAATGACTATGTCTACGCAACCGCAGGTGAGTTTGGTGCCGCCCTTCACACGGGAGACGGCGATACAGAAGGTGCGCAAGGCGGAGGACGGCTGGAATTCGCGGGATCCGCAACGCGTGGCGCTGGCGTACACGGTGGACAGCAAGTGGCGCAACCGGGCGGAGTTCATCAATGGGCGCGAGGAGATTATTCAATTTCTGACGCGGAAATGGAATCGCGAGCTGGAGTACCGGCTGATGAAGGAACTGTGGGCGTTTGACGGGGCGCGCATTGCGGTGCGCTTTGCGTATGAATCGCACGACGACTCCGGACAGTGGTATCGCTCTTACGGCAACGAAAACTGGGAGTTTGACGCGGCGGGCATCATGCATCATCGCTATGCATGCATCAACGATCTGCCGATTAAAGCCAGCGAGCGGTTATTTCATTGGCCGCTGGGAGCGCGTCCGGCGGAGCATGCGGGGCTTAGCGATTGGGGGTTGTAGGCGCCGCACGCGGCTGGATCCAAACAAGATGACGCCCTGAAAGGGCGTCGCTATGAAGCCGGGACCATTCCACCAACGACTGCGCTCGGAGAGAGGCAATAAAGATGTAGAATCAGGGGAGCGGTAGAGGCACGATGGAAACCCCGGTTCGCAAGTCCGCGCGCGTGGTCAAGTCTATTCCCAACAGCGGTGTTTTGTGGCTGATGAGCCGGCTTGATATGGGCCTCGCTTATGCGAGTTTGTTGAAGCATTGCGGCAGAATCATGGCGCGGTTGCTGACGAAAGAGTTGGCGCTTTGCGTTTTCGCCGCCGCGGTGTTAGCGCCTGCGCTTCCCGCTCAGCAAAGTGGTTCCGCGAGTAGTACAACACCTGGTTGGCCGTTGCACAGCTCCGCGCCGGATCATGCGCTTCCCGACGCAACGGGTCCGCAGCCCGTGACAGCACCGCCAATGGATCGAGACGAGTCGTGCTTGTTGTGGGCGGTTGCGGCCGCCGGACCGGAGCCCACGGTCAAAGCGGCGACTCTGGAAGTTCCCGGGAAGGCGCGGGCCGAATACAAAAAAGGGTGCAGCGAGTTACGGGGCAAAAAGCTCGATAGCGCGGAGACGCACCTGCGCAAAGCGGTGGAAGAATATCCAAAATATTCGGTGGCGTGGGTGCTGCTGGGGCAGGTTTTGGAGGCTGGGAACCACATGGAGGAAGCGCGTGGGGCGTGTGCCAAAGCGTCGGGCGCGGATGCGGAATATGCGCCGGCGTATCTTTGCCTTGCGGACGTTGCCGGACAACTGCACCAGTGGGACCAGATGCAAGAACTAGCGGATCGCGCGCTGAAACTTGATGCGTCGCGGAGTGTATACGGCCATTTTTACTGCGCGATGGCGCAGTTTCATCTGAATCAGCTAGCGGCGGCGGAGAGAAACGCACAAGAAAGCGTCGACGCCGACCACCTGCATCATCTGCCACAAGCGCATCTTTTGTTGGCGCAGATTTACGGAACGAAACATGATCTTCATCGTGCGGCGGAGCAATTGCAGGCGTATCTGGCGGCTGCGCCCAACGCTCAGGATGCCGGCGAAGTAAAGAAAAAGCTGGCCGCGCTAGAGAGTCAGCCCGCGCAGTAGGTTGTCTGTATCGCAATGCAGTTTGAAACGAAGGGTACTTGCTTTTGCGCGCTATCACGCCGCCTTCTTCCTCCAGAGTCGCAAGCACCGGCCCGCACATCGCGACTCAAGTTACAACTCTCCAGTAATGAATTGTGCGTTGCCATTGCCGAAGCTCCAATCCGGCCCAGAATTGGTGACGATAGAAACGATCACATCGCTGGATTCAATGTCGCAGCTTTTCTTTAGTTCGCGGCACAGGTCCTTGTAGAGCTGCAACTTCAACTCCTGGCTCCGAGGCATGCTGGTTAGCGTTATCACAACGGCTTTCGCGGTGCGTTCGATGCCAAGACCGGTGTCCTCGACAATGAAACAGGACTCCGGATGCTGATGATAGATCTGATAGCGATCACGTTGCGGCACCTTGAAAGCGGAAAGAACGGCGCGGTGCACGGCGTCGAGAAGATCTTTGATTTGTTGCTTGCTGCGACCCTCTACAGCATCAATGCGAACCAAGGGCATAATTCGTGTCCTCCGGACCGTGGAACGAAGAGCGTTGGACGATGCACGTCAGTATTGATGTCGTACGCAGCAGAACAGATGCAAAGACTCTTGGCGGAGGCTTCGCTCTGACCGTGAAGTGAGATTTCGTAACCACGCGAGAATTTGACCAGCGACAATCTGTTTACCAGCTTATGACGCTGGCCGTACAAAATGCGGCCATACAGCGGTGTAGCCTCCGAACGGCGCGGCCAGGAATGCGATGAGCCTGGCGCTCGCGCTTCTTCATGGTTCAGCAAAGCAGCTGTTCCAGTGGAATCCTAAACAAATGGCAAGAGGAGTACAGCAAATGAAAATATCGACAACGGCAGTAAAACTGTTTCTGGCGTTTGGCGGGCTCGCGATTTTGCCGGCAGCCACGTTCGCTCAGCATTACGTTCAGAAAAACCTGGTATCGGATGTTTCCCAGCCCGCCAACGACGATGGCACGGCGGTGACAGTGGATCCGAACTTGAAAAATCCCTGGGGGCTGGCACGCAGCGCGTCGTCTCCTTGGTGGACGAATAACGAAGGCACTGGCACAGCGTCACTGTTTTCAGGTGCAGGGGCCACAGTTCCGCTGTTGGTGACCATTCCCAACGCCAAAGGCGTCGAGGGTCCTTCCAGCCCGACGGGAATGATTTTCAACGGCACTGCGGACTTTGCTTTGGCGGCAAACAATCCAGCTATTTTCATATTCTCGACCAAGAACGGCACGATCGCCGGCTGGGGCCCGCCAGCAACGCCAATCACGGCAGGCTTGTCGACGGCCATCACCGAAGTTGACGAATCGGCGGTTGGCGCTCTGTTTACGGGCCTGACGTGGGTGGAAAAAGAGGGCACGCACTTTTTGCTGGCGGCGAATTTCCGGCAAAATCGTATCGAGGCGTTCGACGCGACATTTAAGCGCGCGGCGCTTGGCTTCGGCGCGTTTGAGGACGAGCGTATCCCGCGCGATTTCGCGCCGTACAATGTGCAGGCGGTGGGCGCGACCGTGGTGGTCACGTATGCGAAGCAGAATGCCACCAAGAGCGCGGCGGATGATACGTGTGGCGAGCAGTGCGGTTTCGTCGACGTGTTCACCGCCGGCGGCCGCCTGGTGCAGCGTCTCGAAAACGGTCCGTGGTTCCTGGCGCCGTGGGGAGTGGCGTTGGCCCCGCAGGACTTCGGATTCTTTAGCCACGATCTTTTGATCGGTAACCGCTTCGGCGGAACGATTGCCGCATTTGACGCCACAACCGGAAAGTTCCTTGGGAACTTGCTGGACGCGAGCGATGCGCCCATCGCGATAAGCGGATTGTGGGGCATCGAGGTTGATAATCGCGGCAGCAACGAAGCCACTCCTTCGACGGGCCCGGCGCTCTTTTTTGCCGCGGGCATCAACGGCTATGCCGATGGTTTGTTCGGCACGCTGACTCCTCTGGCTGCGGAGCTGAATGCGGAAGATCACCAGTAACGCAGGCGAGCGACTGCAGATAGTTGCAAAGGCAACATTTAAATCGGCGCGGCAGCGTGCTTCGCAAGTGGCTTGCTACCGCGCCGAAAATTTTGTGCGCCGCCGAAGAGTCCTTCTACGCTTCCTTTCTTGAATTTTGCGCTGGTCACGTTATGATGGCGGGCCACGCCAGCATACAGCTGGTCTTGGAACCAGATGCATTTTGTTGGGAAGACGACTCCATGAGATTGCTGAGGGCGCTCGCATTGCGTCTCGCGCCCTCAGAAAATAGAAAAGAGAAAACGTGATATCGCGCCTTACGATTGCTTTGATGATCCTGTGCTCCAGCGGACGTGCGAACTTAGCGCAATCCGCTCCCGCAGCGCCGGCGCAGGATGCGGCCAAGCCGTCTGCTGCGAAGAATGACTACAGCAACGGAGACAACTGGCTCTGCCGGCCGGGGCGGCAAGACGCGTGCACGGTCGATCTGACCACGACGGTAGTCTCGGCCAGCGGCAAGCTGACGCCGGAAACTTGGGCGGCCGATCCCAACGCGGCGATCGATTGCTTTTACATTTATCCGACGGTTTCGACGGACCCCGGGGGCAACAGCGATATGATTCCCGGCCCCGAAGAAAAGGGAGTGGTGCGCGTGCAGTTTGCGCGCTTTGCTTCCAAGTGCCGGCCGTACGCTCCGTTGTATCGCCAGATAACGCTCACGTGGCTGCGGGCCGCCGCAGCAGGCTCGCCCATTCCCGTGGATCGCGCTTTGGCATATGGCGATGTGCTGGACGCGTGGAATTACTATCTCGAACATGACAATCACGGCCGCGGAGTGGTGCTGATCGGACACTCGCAGGGTTCGGGCATGCTCACGCAGCTTATCAAAAGCGAGATTGACGGTAAGCCAGTACAGGCGCGGGTGATTTCCGCGTTGCTGATGGGAACCAACCTGCCGGTGCCGAAAGGTAAGGATGTGGGCGGCGCGTTCCAGCAGATTCCGGTGTGCCGCGCGGCGAGCCAAACGGGGTGCGTAATTGCGTATGCATCGTTTCGCGCAACGGATCCGCCGCCGGCGAACAGCCGTTTTGGAAAAGTTACGGGTGAAGGGATGATGGCGGCGTGCGCGAATCCAGCGGCGCTTGGCGGAGGAAGCGGGGAGTTGCACGCTTATCTAACGAACGGGCACGGCATTGTGTCGTCTTCGGAGGCCACGCCGGGACCGTGGGTGAATCCACCGCAGCCCATCACCACGGCATTTGTAAGCGTGCCGGGCCTGCTGAGCGCGGAGTGCGTCAGCAACGACAGCGGGTCATACGTTGCGATCACCGTGCATGGCGATCCCGGCGGCGCGCGGACCAACGTGATCACCGGAGATGTGGTGGTCAACGGTCAGATTCTGCACGAATGGGGACTGCATCTGATTGACGTGAACCTAGCGATGGGGAATTTGCTCGATATCGTCAGCCAGCAATCCAAGACGTATCTAGCGGCAACAGCGAAGAAATAGCTTTGTTTGGTAGTTCCCTTCCGGCGAGATGCCGCGCTATCCTGGCGCGGCATTCTTATTTCGTGGGCGCGATCGGGAAAAGATTAGGCGGTCTTCCGGCGCGCCAGGAAAGCCTCCATAATCGCCTTCGCTTCGGGCGATTGCAGCAGGCGCTTGAATTCCGCGGACTCCACGGCCATGCGGGCTGGAACACTCTCAGGTGCGCGCTTGAGCAGCGCTTTGGTGGTTTGAATCGCAGAGAGCGGCTTGACGGATAGCGCGACGGCCCGCTGGTGCAGCACGGTCGCCAGTTCGTTTGCGGGCACCACGGCATTGACGATGCCAAACTCCAAGGCTTTGGGCGCGTCGAAGCGCTCGCCGAACAGCATCAGCTCGGCGGCGCGATGATAGCCGATCATGTTGGGCAGCAGCATGCTGGAGCTGGCTTCCGGCACCAGACCTAAATTGGTGAAGGGCATTTGAAAAGTGGCGGACTCGGAGGCGTAGACTAGGTCGCAATGCAGCAACATGGTGACGCCGATGCCGATGGACATGCCGTTCACGCCGGCGATCAGCGGCTTGGCGGCGCTGGAAATTGCGCGGAGAAAGCGCGAGACCGGAGGATCCTCGCCGGCGAAGGTTTGCAGAAAATCGGCGACATCATTGCCGCTGCTGAAGCTATCGCCGGAACCAGTGATGGTGATCACGCGTATTGCAGCATCTTTTTCTGCGGCTTCGAGGGCGTCGGCCATCGCGGCGTACATGGCGGAGGTGAGGGCGTTTTTTTTCTCCGGCCGGTTCATCTGGATTTGTTGGATGCCATCGCTGCTGGTGCTGATGATCTGTTCGGTCATGGGTTGTTTTCCTTCCGATCGCGAAATCTGAAAGACGGCTCTAGCTGTTCACCGGCTGCATGACCGCGGTCAAGAGGTGCGCGGCGCGCGGCAGCTTGACCAAAAAAGTTGTCCCCGCTTGCGAGGTATCTTCAACCACTACGCAGCCGCCGTGATCGCCAATAACTTTATTTACGATGGCCAGTCCCAACCCGGTGCCGTTGGATTTCCCGAAGCTCACGAAAGGATCGAACAGCGTGTTGCGAATCGGAGCTGGGACTCCGGGTCCGTGATCGATTACACGAATCTCGAAAGACTCAGGCAACGATTCGATGTCGATGGCAATCTCGCTCTGCGTTTGCTCCGAAGCCTCGCAAGCATTCAGAACTAGATTGATAAAAACCCGTTCAATTTTTTGCGGATCGAACATCCCCATCGCCTCTCCGGACATGCGCAACGAGATCGTGCGATTCCTCATCTCCGCCCGGGCCCGCACGGCATCCACGGCGTGGCGGATGGTCTGGTCAATCGCGGCGGGCCGCAGAGCGAGGGCGCCGTCTTCGCGCGACAACTCCCGGAGGGAATCCAGCAGATCCGTCATTTGTTCGGAAGCGGTTTTGATTTCGCCGTAGATCTCGTCGCGATTGAGCTTCAACTTTTCCGCTTCGTACAGAAATTCCGCGTTGGCCACCACGGCGGCAAGATAATGGCGCAGATCGTGGGATATGGAACTGGCGGCGCGGCCAAACGCGGCAATGCGCTCGGTGGCGAAACGGCGTTGTTCAGAGATGAGCAATTCTGCGCGCATTTTGGAAAACGTCTCGCCGAGTTCCGCCACTTCACTGGTACCGCGGGGATTGATGGAGTAAGCGTAGTCCCCTTGGGCGAGCGCGCGAACGCCGGCCACCAGTTCGTCTAGCGGATGAGTGATGGTGCGCGACACGAAGGTCAGCAGCAATGCCGCAAGGACCATGGACGAAAGTCCCAGAATCAGAATGGTGCGATTGAGCCGATCCAGGAAAGCGTTGACGGGCTGCAGGGACATCAGCACGTAACATCGCACGCTGGCCGGTGGGCCCTGGTAGATCAGGATGGCGGCCGCCTGGTAGGGATCGCCGCCTAACATAACTTCGCGCGACCCGGAGATGGCGTCCAAGCCGGGGCGCACATCCGTCTGCAACTCCTGCTGTTTTTGCGGCGATAGTGTGGACGCGATGATTTTGTCGTCCACCGCCAGGGCAATCTGGCTGCCCGAGGCCTGAGCCAATTCCTCCGCTACTTTCGCATCAATCTGATAGCCGACAGCGATGATGCCTAACTGCCGCTGGTTGCCGTCGTTGCCCGCTAGAATGGGGCGCAGAAAGACCCGATAGAGTCGGCCGTTCCCGTACCACCACGCCGCGTCATCATCCTGTTCAATGGACTTCTTTATATCTGCTTCCGCAACACCGGATTGCCATCCGGGTTCGGAGACGTGAAACCCAAATACTTCGCCTTCGGAACTGGAAAGCACAAAAAGCTGGCTGCCCGCCAGCTTCCAAAAAGGCTCGGAGGCATCTTGAATCGTGGCCGCGTGCTGCGTGGCCATGACCGCTTTAAGCGTAGGCAATTCCGCCAGCATCGCCGCGGTGCGAGATAATTGCAGGTCACGCTCGTGCTGTACATTTTCAAACGCGTGCAACGAAGCGTCCGTACTTTGCCGCGCGCCATCGGCAATCTCCGAGCGCACGGTGTGGCGGACCACCAGGAGCAACGCGCCCAGCAGGCCGCAGATAATTACGAGCGTGGCAATAAGAAGCTGTGTGCGTAATCGCAGGCGCAGCATGAAGTTCCTGGCAAGGGTATTACTTGCCCACAGCGAGTCCGAAATCGCCGGGTATGAATTTGTAGCCGGAGCCGTGCATGGTCAGAAAGTATCGCGGGTTCGCGGGATCGGGCTCCAGCTTTTGCCGCAAGCGCAGTACGTGATTGTCCACCGTTCGCGTGGTGGGATAGTTCTGGTAGCCCCAGACCTCGTTCAACAGCTCTTCGCGGGAAATCACGCGCGACGGCGAAGTGGCAAAATATTTCAGCAGCTTGAATTCCTGCGCGGTAAAGGTCAGGGATGTTGTTCCGCGCGTCGCCACCATGCTGGTAAAGTCGATGCGAATTTGGTCGAACGCCAGGATGTCACGTGGGACGCTCGCGCCCAGCGAATTCGTCGTCTCCGCTACCTGTCCGGTGCGCCGCATCGCGCGGCGCACCCGTGCCAGCAATTCCTTGGGGCTAAATGGCTTGGTAACGTAATCGTCGGCGCCCAGTTCCAGCAAGAGCACTTTGTCTTCAACTTCATTGTTGGCGCTCAGCACCACCACCGGCACCGAAGAAGCGTGCGCCTTGAAGGCGCGGCACACTTCCTTGCCGGGCATGAGGGGAAGCTTCAGGTCCAGGACTACCACGCTGGGGGTCTGCTTGCGAAAACTTTCCAGCCCGGCCACGCCGTCGCCGGCAATCTCCACGCTCAGCCCATCGGACTCGAACAGCCGTTGCAACGTGCGCTGCATCGGCTTGCTATCTTCAACAACCAATATACTGTCCATGCAGTTCCTTTGCGCCGCCGGGCATTGGCCCAGCCGAGTAGTGTACGGTCTCGGATGCGCGGCTTCCATCCTGCGGATTCGACCATGCAACTTCGGTTATGCAACTTCCGTTAAGCAACTTCCGTTACTTCCGGCTATACAACCTTCATTATACATCCGCCCCGCTGGCTCGGCGCATGCGTTAGGTTGCGCGCGGGAACCCTGCGGGGGCCGTTCAAGTTGATAGTTTCGGGGGCAGAGCGGAGAACACAGCGGTACTCCCGGGGGAAAATGATCGTACTGGTTATCATGTCTGACCCCTAACCGAGGGTAACAAAGGGGACTGGGGGCCTTGTCCGCGAGGTGTCCGACAGTTGTCAACAATGCGTAAAATCGACAAGCTCAGGAACGGTTCAGGCAAACATACATCGGGCGGGTACAAATGCGATTCGGCGGTAGAAAACGCCGAATCATAATCTCGGGTATTAAGGATGATCGTAATCGGCGTTTGGCGGTGGGACGTAGTCCAGTCCGTATTTATTCTTGTGCGCGGTCGTGAAATCGGGATTTTCCGGGATGTGCAGCGTTCCCAAATTGCCCGTGCCGCCCGATACCGTCACCACCCTGGTCAATTCCTTCAGCGATTCGGGCAGACTCCGTTCGTACCACACATTCAGCTGGTAACGTCCATCCGGAACGTTACGAATCACGACATTGCCGGCGCGATCCGAAAGAGCAAAATAAGGCGTGTCCAGCGACACCACGACGGCGCTCATTTCCGCGTGAATATTGCAAAACAGAAAACTCACGCCGGAGCGATCGAACAATACGGAGCGCGCGGAGCCTGCTTCGTAAAGCCCCAGATCAAAGCGCTTGCCATCGTAGAGCGAAAAAATATTGTGAAAGAAAGGGTCCTTGTTCGGGAATTGCACCATGGTGCCCGTGGTCACCACCAGCACGTGCGGTTCGAACGTCTTATGTCGTTGCACGATCTGCGTCGGCTTCTCGGGTGGCCCATGGCCGGAAAGAGCTTTCGTCCGGGCGAGCGGCGTTAGCCACACCACCACGTTGGAAACCTCGGGAACTTTGACGGCAGGCGCCTTGGCTTTATTCGCTGCCGGCGTGATCACGACGTTTAGCGAGACGGAGTTTTCTTGCGCCCGGACGGGCAAAGCGCCAATACCGGCGGCCAGGAAAACGAGCCAGGTCAGAATTTTGCACGCCCGCCGCATGACATCTCCAGGCTGCTCCCGTTTCAAAACAGATAGCCCAAACTCATGGTGGTCTGGTTGGCAATATACGAGTTGCCGTACAGCGGGTACGTTTGCAACCGCCGGTATTCCACCGAGAACAGCACGTCAGAGCGCACGCGATAAATAAAATTCACGAACGGGCTTTGGTTCCGTGACAGTAAGTAGCCGTAGTAGTTCGCGCTCGCAGGATACATTCTTAATTCGCCCGCGAATGGGTTGTCCTGTCCGTAAGCAAAGTTGATCTCGAAGTTGGCCACCGGCTTGTACTTCAATTGTACCCAACCTCCGAGGGAGTCCAGGCCTTGAATCTCCGTCGCAGGGTCGGCGATCGGTCCGGAAAGCAGGATGGTCTGGCCAATGGCTCCGCCCAAGCCGCCCACGGCACGCCCGCGGTAGAGTTCGCCGGTGACGTCGAAATATGCGCCCAGTGGCACGGTTACGTCGGTCGTGCCCGCCCAGCCGTCCACGTTTCTGCCAAAACCCCAGTTCTGCCGCCCGTAGTAGCCGCCAAATCCGATGGCTAGTTCCCTGCCGAACATTTTTCGCGCCCAGCTCAAATGTGCCGCATAGGCCGGCTGTCCCGATTGTTCGCCCGCTGTGGGTGTCCGGTAATAGTTGGGGGGAATATCTCCGGTCAACGAGTCCAGAATCCCCGCTTGCATCACCAGGCGGGAATTGTCGGACAGTGCGATGCGGTGCTCGATGCGGATTTGTGGCGTCCAGCTCCACAAATTTCCGCTGTAAGCCAACGCTGGAGTGGCCAGCGAAGCGAGCGTGGTCGGAGTAAGCGGCGCAAAAAACAGCGGGTCTTGCCCCACCACGAGGGAGGTGTTTTGCCAATCCAGACGAATGTCTCCGGTGCGCAGCCGGACGACGCCAAACGCTACACCGTTCGGCGCATTGGGGAAGCCTCCGGCAAAATCAAATGTTACGTTGGCGCTGGTGCGCGCTCCGGCGATGTCCGGCCCAAAGGCTTCCACTCCAAGCTGCGATTGCCGTAGCGAACCGGAAAATGCTCCCGAGGTTCCGGGCGTTGTCGGCGGTGTGGCGATTTGCGGGAAATCCAGATTATCAACGGAGCCGCGCGTTATCTCGGTGTTCAGCAGGATGATGCCGGAAAAACGCACGCGATATTTCGATCCACTCTCTACTTTTGTCTGGCTCTGTTCGGTGAGCTTGTCGTTCATCAGACTCACATCGCCCTCAAGCTGGGCAATTCGGGCATCTAGCGAGGTTCCTTCACCTTGTGTCGCTGTTGACGAGGGCGCAGCGTCCGAAGGCGCTGGCGGCTGCGGGTTTCCATACGATTGGGTGGCAGATGGTTGCGGTGGCGATGGTTGCGTTGGCGATGGCTGCGTGACGGGCGGCGCCACCACCGGAGCGTAAGCCGCGTACGCCTCCCCGTTCTTACCCATCAATTGTTCCCGCGTCCGGTTCAGTTCGGCGCGCAACTCCTGGCTATCGCGCACCGCTTGCTGCTGGGCGGCGCGCAGTTCGCTCATCTGGGAGTTCAGCATCTGAATCTGCGACTGCAACTGAAGCACCGACGCGGCCAGGGATTTCACATCCGCGGCCGAATCCGCCGAAGCAGGGCTTGCCACATCCTGGCTTCTAACCGCAAGCGACGAAACGAGCGAAAAGCCAGATACCGCGAGTGCCCAGATGAGAAGTCGGGTGCTCCGGTTACATTGCATGATGAACCTCCTTGGGAAGCTGCTTGAAGATTGGGGTTCCGATTGCGTCGCTAGGTGGGAGTGCCTTTTATTTCACGCCGGGATGGCTGTTCGTCCGCGCCCCGTTCATTTTCCAAGGCCTCGTGGTCGTCGACTGCGGACGGGATTCGTCGGACCAATTGTTACTAGTACGTGAAATTGCGTCGCGCTCCCCACCACTGTCTTTCATCGGATCGCTTTTCGCTTACTGTGCAAAGAGCGTCCCACACTGACGGGCTGCGGGCAATGAGAATTGAGAACGGCCAAAGCCGCAGCAAAGCGTGAAGCAAAACTTGTTTGGATGCACAAGTCCATCGCAAAGGGTTCCTTTTCCCTCAGCAATGTCGCCGCGCACCCTCCGGCAAAAATCCTTACAAGAACACGACAATCTCTTGACCATGCCATTGCAATCTCTCCGGTACGTTCACTTAACGTGACCACTCGGGCAGTACATTTCAATTCCACAAAACGAAGAGGGGCGTGTATGGAAAAAACAAACAGTCTAATGAATCGAGCAGTGAACCGCCGGTCGCTTCTGAAAACTGGAGCATTGGCGGGAGGGGCCGTAGCGATCGGCGCCGGGTTAATGAGCAGCGACGCACGCGCATTTGGTCAGGATCGTGACGACCGGCTCACACCGGGCGACGCCGCGATTCTCCGGTTCGCACTCGCAGCCGAGCTTATCGAAGCGGACCTATGGACTCAATATGCCGAGCTGGGCGGTTTCACCCCTGGCGATCTGCCGCTGGAGACACTCCAGACCAATCCGAGCAACAGCTACCAGAACGCGTTCCTGCAACTCGACGGCGACGGCCCGCAATACATCACCAGCAACACCCTGGACGAAGTGAGCCACGCGGCGTTCTTGAACGCCTACCTGCTATCCAAGGGCGCGGAGACCGTCGACTTCGACGCCTTCCGCAAACTACCAGGCAGCACCGCGACGGGCTCCACGGGCATCGGCCGCCTCACCAATCTCATGCACCTCAACGTCGACACCAGCTGGTTCACCCGCTATCGCAGCGCGAAGAACCCCGACTTTGGCGCCACATTTCCGCAAGCGCTGGACATCCAGAACCGAACCGCCATCCCCATCACCAATGCCGACTTCAACGACCCCAATCACATCCAGGTTATCGCCAACATTGCGGCCTTCCATTTCGGATACATCGAGCAAGGCGGTTCCAGCCTCTATCCAGCGCTCGGCCGCAAAGCCAGCAGCCTGGAAGTGCTGAAAATCACCCAGGGTATTGGCGGAGACGAGATCGCGCACTTCCTCGAGTGGGTCGATTTTGCCGGCAATGCCGTGCAACAGCCCGTGGCGCCTGTCTCAGACGGCGGCCTGACGTTCCCTAATTTTTTTGCCCCCATCAACCCCAACGAACCGCCCAGCGCCAGCAACCCCAATAACGTGGCGATTCAGCCCAGCCTGATTTTCCCCGTGCCGTGCGAATTCATTAACGCCAATTTGCCGCACGTTTCGATCATTCGACCGCTCGATGATAAATTTGGCGGCGCCGTCGCAACCATTCAATCGTTCACGGCCGACGGACTCTTTATTGGCCAATCAAAAGAATTCTTCCGCGTAGTGAACCAACTGGCGGAAGAAGCCGACGCCGCGCAACGCGAGTTTTAATTACCTGAACCTGAGGCAACAAGAAAATGGTCCTGGATTCCCTTTCGCAGAGGAACCCGGGACCATTTTTTCTTGCGCCGCCGGGCAGCTCAAGAAAAACACAAGCGGCTTGGACAATGCTTAGGCCTCCTTGAGTTTTCGGTACCTCCGAATCAGTGCATTTGTTGAGCTATCGTGCTCCAGCTTGGGCTCCGTCTTGCTCCCCAGCTCTGGCACGATGCGCTGCGCGAGCACTTTGCCCAGTTCCACGCCCCACTGGTCGAACGAGTCGATGTTCCAGACGGTACCCTGCGTGAACACCGAGTGCTCGTATAACGCGATCAGTTTGCCAAGCGATTCTGGGGTGAGCGTCTCAAGCAGCAGTGTATTCGACGGGCGATTGCCGTCGAATACGCGATGCGGCACAAGCCAGTCCGCGGTGCCTTCTGCTTTTACCTGTTTCTCCGTCTTGCCAAAAGCCAGCGCCTCGGTTTGCGCGCACACGTTCGCCACCAATATGTCGTGATGCGCGCCCAGTACGTTGAGCGTCTTGCCAAACGCGATGAAGTCGCACGGAATCAGCCGCGTCCCCTGGTGAATCAATTGATAGAAAGAGTGCTGCCCGTTGGTGCCCGGTTCGCCCCAATAGATCGGACCGGTTTCATAGTTCACCGTCTTGCCGTCCAGGGTGACGTGCTTGCCGTTACTTTCCATGGTGAGCTGCTGCAGATACGCTGGAAAACGCTTCAAATATTGCTCGTAGGGCAAAACCGCCACGGTCTGCGAGCCGAAAAAGTCGGTGTACCAAACCGCCAGCAGTCCCAGCAGCACGGGCAGATTGCGTTCAAAGGGCGCGGTGCGGAAATGCTCGTCCATCTCGTGGAAGCCGTTCAGCATCGCGCGGAAATTCTCCGGCCCGATCGCCACCATGCTCGAGAGTCCGATGGCCGAGTCCATCGAATAGCGCCCGCCAACCCAATCCCAAAATCCAAACATGTTCGCGGTATCGATGCCAAACTTCGAAACTTCCGCAGCGTTCGTCGAGACCGCCACGAAATGTTTGGCAATGGATTTCTCATCCCCGCCCAGGCCCTTAAGCGCCCAATCCCGCGCGGTGTGCGCGTTGGTCATGGTCTCCAGCGTGGTAAAAGTTTTCGACGAGACAATAAACAGCGTTTCCGTGGCGTCGAGATCCACAACGGCTTCGGCGAAATCCGTCCCGTCTACGTTCGAAACGAAACGGAAGTTCATATCGCGCTGGCTGTAATGTTTGAGCGCCTCATACGCCATCACCGGACCCAGGTCCGATCCCCCGATTCCGATGTTCACCACGTTTTTAATGCGCTTGCCGGTGTGCCCCTTCCATTCGCCGCTGCGGATGCGGTTGCAGAATCCGCTCATCTTATCCAACACCGCGTGAACGTCTGGCACCACGTTCTTGCCGTCCACCAGGATGGTTTCGCTCTTCGGCGCGCGCAGCGCCACGTGCAGCACGGCGCGATTTTCCGTGATGTTTATTTTGTCGCCGCGAAACATCGCGTCGATTCTTTCGCGCAAGCCCGATTCCTTCGCCAGATCCAGCAAGAGTTTCAGCGTCTTTTCCGTGATGCGATTCTTCGAATAATCCAGATAAATGCCCAGCGCCTCTGCCGTGAATTTCGTGCCCCGTTTCGGATCATCCGCGAAAAGCTTGCGCAGATGCACCGCACCAACGGTTTTGTGATTCGCCTTCAACGCCGCCCAGGCTTTGCGCTTGGTAAGCGGCTTGCTGCTTGGAGCTTTAAGAATCGCCTTCGCCGTTGCCATAATCGTCTTCTCCTTCACACTTCTGAAATCAACTTTCGGTCAATCATTGTTTCCGATGCCTGTCCCAGGTTTTAACCTGGATCGGCGGGCCGTGCATACCCTTCCTCAGTAACTAAAATCGCCCCGTAATGCACGAACAATATAGCCCCGCCAGCCACTTCCAGTGAAATTAAAAGAATAAGAAAACACTGGCGCCCGGGACTCTACCTTACCAAGGACCCGTCCAGCGCATATTCGTTGGATGCTCCTCGACGAGCATTAGCGCAACGAGGAGTGGTCAAATTCCGTAGATGCGTGTGGTTGTGGGGTCGGATGCAATGAATCGAACTAGACAGACCGAAATTACAGTGCCGGCTTCCAGCCGTCGCCCGGATCGTATGCCGTTATCGCCGCGGCGAGGTCTGCCGTCTTTTCACCGAGATCCTTCTGGTAGACGACGCCGTCTTTTCCGACGATGAACGTCATTATCCCCGAATTTCGGTATTCAGCGGGATAGGCCAGCAACGCGAATCCGCCGGTCATCTTTCCGTTCACGATGTAGTCTTTCGCCCCGCCTTTGGCCGAGGCGCCTTGCTTCGTCAGGATTTTGTACAAGTAGCCGTCGAAGGGCTGCGGCTTGTCCCCCGAATTTGCGTAGCCGGCAGCCTTGGCGAAGTCGCGCACATCCTCGAATGGACTCGGCGGCTGGCCCGCCGCCACCTGCCAGTACAACCCATTTTGCGTTCCTGGATCACTGACAAACTTCTGCGCGTACTGCTTCTGTGTGCTGAAGTATTTCCCTTGCGCGTCGGCGAACGCCCCGCCCGCGGCAATAGCCGTCAACTCATCCTTGCCGATTCGGCGCGCAAGAATTTCGTCCTCTCCCGCTGGCGTATCGAACACCCACGTCCCGGCCGCATTTTTTCCCAGCGGAATTGGAAATGGATAGTTGTCGGCGCCAATGTACAACATCTCTCCGCCCACCTTGATTTCCCGCCAGCGATGCATCGCGTTATACGCGGCGACAAAGTCCTGCAGGTTCTCTTTGTCCTTCACCGCATCACCGGAAAAGAGCGCAGTCTTGCCGTCCGGGCCAAAAATGGCCAGGAGCGCAGCCTCGTCGCCAGATTTCGCAGCTTCCAGAAACGCGGCGCCCGCGTCCGCCGGCGTGGCGAAAACTTTTTGCGTGGCTGCCGCGCTTTCTGTCGCGGGCTTTTGCGGCGCGGTGTTACAAGAGCTCGCCGCGATCCCCACGAATGCCAAGAGCGCTACGCACAACATCTTTCCGCCACGCCACGCTTCGTTTACCCGAACCCGCATCACGCCCAACATAATTCTTTCCTCCCCACCGGCAATCTCTTTCATTTCTGGCATCTACCTACGTCCGCCACCAAACCCGCCGCGACCAAATCCGCCACCTCCACCACCGCCGAACCGGCCTCCGCCAAATCCGCTTGAACCCATGCTTCCCCAGCCGCGGCCGCTTTCTGCGCGGGACGACCAGCCACCCGAACCGCCCGATTTTCCGCTCATGCCACTAAATGCGTTCGAGCCTCCACCGCTTCCGCTGTGGTTCCCCCACGATGAGCTGCCGGAGTGATCCGCGCCATAGTTCTGCGCGCTCTGCTTGTTGAAGTTGTTCACGTTTACCGAGTTCCCGCTGACGTTCCTGTTGTAGCTGTTGCCGCTGTTGTGGTTGTAACTGGAATTGTTGTACGCATTGTTGCCGTAGTGATTGTAGTTGTTGTTGTACCCGTAGCTGTTGTGGTATCCGCCGTTGTAGTACCCCCCATGCCACGCCGAATTTCCGTAGTACGCGCCACCGTGGTACACCACTGCCGTCGTTCCGTGCCAGCCGCAACTCCAACTGCTATACCCCCAACTGCAGCAGCCTCCTGACATCATCGCCCCCACCGCGATCCCCACGCCAAATCCAATCACCGCAGCAGCCGCAACATCAGTCGCGGTATAGCTCGGCACCACGTACGGCGTCCCGTAGACCACCGTGGGGTTGTACACCGGCACGTACACCACTTGCGGGTTAGTAGGTTGAATCACAATCACCTGCGGCGACTGTTGCACCACCGTCACCTGCGGCGTGGTCTTCAGATTGCCCGCCGCCTTCGCTTGCGCGCGCAGCGTCTGCACTGCCGTCATCACGTCGGCCTGTTGATTGTGGTACGCCTCGCCCAGCGAGGACGTCCACGTCAAATTCTGCGATAAGTTGTCGAGCACCGAAGGAAATTGCGTCAACGCTTTCACGCTGGCATCCCAGGATTGCGCATCCACCGCCTGCATCAATGTGCTACCGGTCAAGCTTTTGTTCTGCTCCAGCCAGTACGCCGCGATCGCCACCTGATCGGGAAACGTTGCAGCCGCCAAAATCTGCGCCACCAGCGCGTCGGGGTACAGCGCAATCGGCGCCACTAACGCCTGTAACTCCGCCGGAGTTTGTTGCGTTGTTTCTGTGGGGGGGCCGCCATTAGGGACAGGGGTGGGAGACGGGGTTTGCGCTCCGTTCACTATCTGTGCTGATGCGACCACCAAAACCACCGTTAGCGCAACTGATAACAGCTTCTTCGTGTTCTGGATCATTCGACTTACTCCGTATGGATGGCAGTGCTCTCCATCCATGCGAGATTGTGTCGGCCAAGGTTCCGGAATGGAATCGTAAAAACTGACAGGTGGAACTAGGAACCAAAATGCAGGTCACGGTCTGTGACCGGCGAAGTGGAATCAGCACGACGTGCGACCGCGCAACAATTAGCTGGAAGTAGTGCTAAGGACGATGCGATAGCCGAGATGCTTAAGCCTTCCCACCTGGCATGGTGGAATGTAGCGCTTCGAGAAGCCATTTCTGCAAAACGGGTCGAAAATGCGGGCTAAGTTCGCGAAATGCCAGACCGATGCCGAGATTCGGGTGCGAGTAAACCACGCTGGCGGAGGTCTCCAGAAAGTCCGTCTCCGTAAAAATCTTCACGAAAACCAGCGTACCCATCGGCAGCGGATTGATCATGTCCAGATAGCATCCGTTCAAGCTTATCTCTGAAACGCGCGCATTGAGCTTCGCATCGGAGCTCGCCTCCCGCACTTCGGCGTTTGCGACGAAAGGAAAGCGTGCGGTCTTTCGCCGCTCAATCCCTTTCTTCTCATCCTTAGGGTCTGCAGTAGTCAAATGTTCGCCTCAGTGTTTCCGCCGCGCCTGACGGCCAGAAGAATTTCCTCGCATGTTGCCACACCTCGGCGGGATATGCCATTCGCTTTCGCGAATCCTGGTCGCACAGTTACATTTAAGAGAATTCTATCGCCGTTAAATCGAGCTTCTAATTAGCGGTAGGCGCCGGCTTTTTACCCGCCTGTGGCGATGCCTGCTGCAGCATCTCGGCAACTTGCTGCTGCAACTGCTTTTGCAAGTCGCTCGTGTATTTTTGCATGATGGGCATCATGCTCTGCATTCCCTCGGCTACAATTGCGGGCATTTCATTCAAAATCTTCTGTCCCGTGGCCGAAGAATAAAACGTCACCAACGCCTCCATGTCGCCCTTGGTGAAATGCTTTTGATAGCTCGGTACCATTGCTTCCATCATTTCGTCGAAGGGCATATTCTTCAACATATCGTCCATCTGCTGATTCATGCGCGCCTCAAAGTCCGGCGGCAGCTTGTCCTTATTCTTCAAATATTGCTCATGAACCATCTCATGCATGGGTTTGACCATGGCCGCCATCATTTTCGTCGCCAGCTCCTTCGAATGCGTCACCGCCAGATACGCTTCGACCTCTTCCTTCGTAGCAGGCGCATCCGCGTCAGCCTTCGGCGCACTCGCTTGCGCACCGGTTGGTTGCGCGCCGGCTTGTCGCTCAGTACGTTGCGGAGCAGCGGTTTGCTGCGCGCGGCCGCTGATCGCAACCGCCATGCACAGCAGGAGAAATGCCATAAAGCGCTTCATGGTTTACCTCCAAGGTATGGTGTTCAGCGTAACGCCACGATTCGCGCGCGTCCAGAAGTTTTCCATCACTCCATGCTTGAAGAATGCATGAATTCTGCATACAGAATGACACCGCCAGGGAACTTCGAAGCTACTCTGCGTTTGCCTGTCGCTGGCGCGCCAGGTGAACTATATTTATGTGCCACTCGTTTGGGAGTCATGAATGACCGGAGCCTCACTGCCATCCTCGCGTTCAGGGACGAGGATTGCGTCGATTGCCTGGCGCCTCGCGCTAGTGCTGTTCCTCTTCACCAGCGAAAATTTATGGCTGGATCGGTGGCTGCGAATCAGGGGCCATCGCCTATTGTCCCTGGTGCCGGAAGCGCTAAGCGGAGTTTGGTTTCTTGTCTTTGTAATCGGTAGCGTCGCGCTGATTCTCTTGGTGGTCTGCCAGATTCTGCTCGTTCGCGATCGATCTGTTCATTTTTCAACGAAGCTCGGCGTCGGCATCGCGCTCTTGATTGTCACGCTGCTCAGCGTCGATTGGGTCCGCGTTACCAACGGCCAGCCGTCCATTTTCCGGCTGCAAATTTCGCCCCGCAAACACGCCGTCACCCTTAAATGGAACGCCAGCACTTCACCCGTAATCGGATACAACGTCTATCGCCGCAGCTCGCCCCAGGGCGGCTATCTAAGGATCAATCAGTCCCTCATTCCGGGCCTCAGCTACACAGACGACACCGTGCAAAGCGGCATAACCTACTACTATGTAGCTCGCGCGGTGGACGCCCAAAATCACGAAAGCATCAATTCCAACGAAAGCTCCGCCACTGTTCCGTAATGCCAGCTAAATGCGGGAATCTTGAGGACAGTAGGCGATTCATTTTTGAAACTAATAAAGAGATTTCGGTCTACAATCGCAGCACTTTCATCTAAGGAGATTTCTCATGAACAAAACAAAAGGACTGCTTGCGCTTCTGCTTCTCCTGACGGCTAGCGGTCGGACCCTGGCGCAAGACGCCAAGCCCGCGGAACATCGCTCGGTCGCTCAAGTGCTGGATCACGGCATCGCCGGGGTGGAAAGCGAGTTTGTTCCCGCTGCCGAGGCTATGCCAGAGGACAAATATGCCTTCGCCCCCACGAACGGCGAATTCAAAGGTGTGCGCACTTTCGCCCAGCAGGTCAAGCACGTTGCCGCCGTCAACTATCTCGTCGGCGCAGCCATCCTCGAAGAAAAACCCCCGATCGAGCTCGGCGGCGAAAACGGTCCGGATTCCGTGAAAACCAAAGCGGACATTGTGAAATTTCTCAAAGACTCCTTCGCCTATGTCCACAAAGCCGCGGGCTCTATCAATGATGGCAATCTGCTGAAGCCGATCAAAAGCCCGTTCGGCGAAGGAATGGTCACTCGGCTGGGAATGGCCACGCTGATCGTTGCCCATTGCTTCGACCACTACGGGCAGATGGTGGAATACCTGCGCATGAACAGCATTGTGCCTCCCGCGAGTCGCTAGCTATTGGGGATGAAGCATATCCCGGGCGGCAGCAACTGTCGTGGCCCCGCTCTACGACTCGAAGTCTTCCGAATCCGTCACCTCGTGCTTGCCCACCATCACGGGCTCGCCCTTCAAAACTCCTCGATCAGGCGTGCAAACCAGATAGCTCTCAGATTCCAAAATCGCGATGACGATCCCACCCTTGGACGGCTCCGGCCTGCCCACTAGCGCCTGCACGATGTACCCTCCGTCCCGGAAAGTGATACTTCGGATTCTCCGCTCACCAATGGCCCAGCCCTTTGTCTCCGCGGCAAATTTCTTGATCGCTTGATACAGCTCTTCCGCTTTTTCCGGATCATTTTCGGTCGGAACGAAGAATTTCATCGCGGCCTCCCCTTTGCCTAGGATGCTTCTAAGCCTCCATCGGAGGGCCGGAAAATCCCCGACAGCCAAAATGTACAAGCACCGCCAAAGGTACACCAGGGCGCGCCTGAGATACGCCGGGACGCATCTGTTGTGCGGAATTCGAGGAATGAAGGGTCGCGGACATGGCGGCGATTGACAAGGCACGAATCGTGACCAATGTTCCACAACCTGCCTCAAGCTCGTAATACATCCCTTCCACGCGTTTGGACCTGCTACCGTCATGGCCGGGTATCGAATCCGATGATCCAACTACCGACGGTTTGCAATCAATGCGAAGACGAAAATAATCTCGTCACCGAAGAAAACGGCGTCAGCCTCACATACCCGATTCTGCAGAATGTGCAGTTGACCGTGGTTCTACATAATGACGGCTGTGCCGCAGCGTGGTGTACCGAGTTCGGTCTAAACCTGCCCGGCGTTACTTCTTGGGCGTCCCGCGCGGCCAAAGCATAACTTTCCCGGCCTGTCCCGTCGTCCAGTTGTCGCCCCAAACATTCTTCCTCGAACAAGTCGTCGGCCATCCTCTTGTCGGTTCTAAAATGTTTATAGGAACCGAAAAGAGGACATGAAAATAAAATCGCATCTAACGCCATTATCCATCGGGGCTTTATTCGTTTTGACTTTCAGTGTGTGTGCATTCCAAGCGGCCGGACAAGAAGTTCGAAAATTGCTCGTCAATCCCGCACCTATGTACCCGGAGATGGCGAGACAACTCAACTTGGCCGGCACGGTAAAAATCGAAGTCGTCATCGGACCGGATGGGGAAATCAAAGAAACAAAAGTAATCGGCGGGCATCCCCTCCTCATCGAATCGGCGCTGAAGGCTCTTCACGACTGGAAGTACGAGAAGGCCCCCACGGAAACCAGGCTTCAACTAGAGTTCAAGTTTCATCGGTGACATTTGTAATTTTCCGATAAGGGAGCAAATCATGAACAAACTGATATTGCCGCTAGCCATGGCAATGACCTTTGCTATCGGCGCCGCAGCGCAATCTTCCGACCAGGGAACGATTCTGAAATGGGATCTCGAGGCCTACGCCAAGCAGAAGCAACAGACTCAGAATGCCGCGGTGTACTACGTTCAAATCGGCGACCAAGTCTTCCGTGCCACCCAAGGAAACACCAAGCCTGGTAGCCTCGCTTCCACGGTGGGAAAACAGCTGCAATGCCGCGTGAAAAAAGACAACCTGTATATCACCGACGAAAAGGGCAAGCAATTGAAGTATTCGATCATCGGCGTCTCGAAAGCACAGTAATCCCGTCCAGTTTACGACACGAAACGGCGAATCTCGGACTGCCACTAAGCGCGCCGCGTCATGGCTCAACTTGGCCACTTCGCCAGCCAGTTCAGCGAAGGCCTCAATGTCGGCTTGGCGGGCAGCGGGGTCTGCAAGGGGTTCGCCAGCGGCGTCCGGGGAGTAATGCCGCGATGGCGCGTGTGCTCTCAACCGGGAGAACGAATGCACCTCTCCTGAAGCCGCGCCATCGCGACGATTGAAGGTTATTCCGATGAGGTTTTGCTGTCAAGAATCGCTTTAGTACCGCTGTTTCGGAGCATTGTCATGAAGAGTGGCGGGCCGAGGGTGCTCTTACGCGGGACGGCGGTTGGGGATGAATCGGGACTCGCCCGATTTCTGGCTGCCATTCAGGTGGCCGTGGACAAAATGCCGCCCAGAGCGTAGTATCTGTTTCCCCTCAAATGCGTCTAATCAAAAGGTGCGATATGAAACAACTATTTCCGATTCCGAACCAATGCCTTGACTACCTGAAGCGATCTAACGAGACGGGCATGGGCTACAAGGTGGTTTCCGTGCAACTCTTGGACGGCCGGTCCTTCGAGCAGGCCGTCGTCAGTGAGGGACACATCATCGAAGTCCGGGGATATAACGAAATACCTTTCCAGCCTGAAGATGTGGCATCCGTGAGCGTCAATCATAAGCAGTGGAACTTCAGAAGCGCCACAGATGTCGCCGTCAAGCGCAGGGCCATGGCCGCCTCAAATTGACGCCCGTCAGGCGAATCCGTCCCGGCGCAGCAAGCCGGGCTCAAGCAGATTGTCGCATCACAAGTATTGAGGAATCACGCAGAAGAAAAATGGTGCGCCCGGGGGGATTCGAACTCCCGACCTTCTGGTTCGTAGCCAGACGCTCTATCCAGCTGAGCTACGGGCGCACAGTCTTTAAATTGTAGCACAGCACATTATTTTTTCATCCGCTCGCTCGCCAGTGATCAGCCAGCGGACTCTT
>Ga0210391_10000746_pt1 | contig 31938 bp, 31 predicted proteins | sample IncBWC12OmetaG_FD_160573 | JGI IMG/M metagenome (GOLD analysis project Ga0210391, IMG submission 160573) | Forest soil microbial communities from Barre Woods Harvard Forest LTER site, Petersham, Massachusetts, United States - Inc-BW-C-12-O ... | reverse complement strand
GCGAATTTGCGGAACGCCTGGGCCGAGATGCTGGCGGGGTAGGCATCGGTGACCGTACGCTGGGCCCTGACCGAGCGGCGCAGGTACTCATCCTCGGGAATCTCCCCGACATAGTCCAGCACCACATCCAGAAAGCGGGTGGTGACACGTTCAAAACGCCTAAACAAATCCTGACCCGCTCCCGGGGAGCGAATCATATTTGCCAGCACGCGGAAGCGGCTGACGCCGTGATGTCGGCTCAGGACTTTCACCAGTGCGTAGGCATCCGTCAATGACGCAGGTTCATCACAGATAGTAACCACCACCTGCTGCGCGGCCTGTGAGAACTGCGTCACACCGTGGGCCAGTCCTGCCGCCGTGTCCACGATCAGCACGTCCACCTGGGTTGCCAGCGCGCTGAAAGCCTGAACCAGGCCCAGATGGGCCTGGGCGTCGAGATTGGCCAGATTCGCGGCCCCCGAGGCCGCCGGGACCACCTGGAAGCCCTGTGGCGCACTTACCAGAATCTCATCCAGCGTCCGCTCTCCGCTGAGCACATGGGCGAGGGTATAGCGCGGGGATAGCCCCAGGAACACGTCCACATTGGCAAGGCCCAGATCCCCGTCCAGCAGTACGACCTGCTTGCCGACCGCGGCCAGCGCCGCCGCCAGGTTGACCGCGACGCTGGTCTTGCCCACGCCGCCTTTGCCACCGGTGACCGCAATCACCTGTACCGGGCGCGCGAGACTGTCGAGCTTAGAGCGATCCATCAGGTTCCCGTCACGCGAGCGCATGTGCCACATCTCCAAATCGGCGCTTCAACAAATCTTCATCGGCGGCGGCGCCATTGGTCTGCGCCAGCTGCACCGCGGCGCCAACCAGTTCATCGGCCCGGGCTGGGCGCAGGTCCTCGGGAACCCGCTGGCCATCGCTGATATAGGTGATGGGCAGGCGCGAGCGCACCAGCACCGAGAGCAGTCCCCCGAGGGTCACGGCCTCATCCATCTTGGTCAGTACGCAACTGGTGGGGCGGGCGGGCGCGAAGCGCCGCACGACTTCCTCGACGGCCCCAGCCTGGGTGCTCGCGGCCAGGACCAGCGTGGCCTGCAGCTCGGCACCTGCGCGCGACAGCGTCAGCAGCCGCTGCGCCAGGCTGGCGTCGCGCTGTCCGGCGCCCGGGGTATCCACCAGAACCATGCGAAAGCGACCCAGGCGCCCCAGTACCGCGGGCAGCTGTTCGAGACTGTCCAGCGCAAAAACCGGAACCCCCAGCAGCTGGCCCAGCGCGCGCACCTGATCCTGGGCACCGATGCGCACCGAGTCTCCGGCCACCAGTGCCAGATCGCGCGAGCCATGTCGCAGTACCCAGCGCACCGCGAGTTTGGCCAGCACCGTGGTCTTGCCGACGCCGGTCGGTCCCACCAGGGCGATTCGGGCGCCGTTCTCCAGCCAGTGATCACCCGTCACCGCCAGGCGCTGACTGAGCGTCGAACCCAGGTGGCGGCGGGCAACGTTGGGTTCACAATTCTTTGGCAGACCGGTGACGATCTCGGCCGCCAGTCCCTGTTCGATGCCGATCTCGGTCAGTTCGCGCAGCATTTCGGTGTGCAGCGGCGCACGCCGCGTCAGATCCTTCCAGGCCAGCTGTGCCAGCTGCGTCTCGAGCATCCGGCGCAGTGTCTTCAGCTCCGAGGTCATGACATCGCTGGCGGCATCCAGCGTCGGAATCACATAGGAACCGGTGGGCGTCTCGGTGGCGACCGGCGCCGACCAGGCGGCCGCGACGGCACTTGAGATCGAGCTGCTGGAGCTCTCCAGCGCCGGTGGCATGAAGGGTGTGACGATCTGCTGCCGCGGAGCCGGATCCATCTCAAGCGGCATCGGTTCGGCGGCGGCGGACAGTACCGGCGCCGGCGCCAAGATCGAGGGTACCTGCAGCACCGGCTGCTGCGGCTTGATGGGAGGAATGAGCAGCGCGGCCGGCGCGGACTTCGATTGCGCCTGGTTCTTGCCTGGGCCTTGGAGCAGCGGCTGGGGTTCAAAGGCCGCCTTGCTCGCCGCCACCGTGGAGTCCTGCACGTTGTCGGCATCAAAGTCCATGGCCGCGGTTATCTCCACCCCATTGGCGGTACGGCGCGTGGCCAGAATAACCGCGTCGGCACCCAGGCTGTCACGGACGGCGCGCAGGGCGTGCCGAATATCCGGTCCTGTGTGGCGTGTGATCTTCATCTCAGTTCTCCAACTGCCTCGTGCTTAACTCTCATCGACCGACCGCCGAAACCAGGCGGACCTTGCGGTTATCCGGAATCTCGCTCCAGGCCAGAACATGCATGTTCGGGACACTGGCGCGGATGAACCGCGCGAGCGTCTGTCGCAGCGGCGGCGGCACCAGCAGCACCGCCGGCTCGCCGATCAGTTCCTGGCGTTGCGCGCTTTCCGCCAAGCGGCTCTGCAACCGTTCCGCCAGGCTCGGTTCCAGTCCCGTTGCCGGCGAATTGGCGCTGCTGATGGAACCTTGCAGTAATCGTTCCAATTCCGGGTCCAAAGTCATTACCGGCAGTTCGCCTGCCATTCCTGCGATGTCCTGCACAATCTGTCGACCCAGTGCGACGCGCACGGCGGCCTGCAGCACTGCCGGATCCTGAGAACGTGGTGCCTGTTCGGCCAGGGTTTCGACGATGGCACGCATGTTCCGCAGGGGTACCCGCTCGGCCAGCAGCGACTGCAGGACGCGCACCAGCACCGCCATCGGCAGCACCCTGGGTACCAGGTCCTCGACCAGCTTTGGAGCGCTCTTGGCGACGCTGGCCAACAACTGGCTGACTTCCTCGTGACCCAGCAGTTCATGGGCGTGGGACTGGATGATGTGGCTCAAGTGGGTTGCGATCACGGTTCCCGCATCGACCACGGTGTAACCCATGCTCTGGGCGTGATCCCGATCCGCCGGCTCGATCCACAGCGCTTCCATGCCAAAGGCGGGGTCCTTGGCGGCGATGCCCTTGACCTGCCCGAACACCCGGCCGGGGTTGATGGCCATGTCGCGTTCGGGGTAGACGATGCTTTCGCCCACCGGCACACCGCCCAGGTTGATGCGATAGGTATTGGGCGCAAGGTCCAGGTTGTCGCGGATATGCACCGCGGGTATCAGGAAGCCCAGCTCCTGCGAAAGTTTGCGGCGCACGCCGCGGATACGACCCAGCAGATCGCCGCTCTGGGTCTTGTTGACCAGGGGCACCAGGCGGTAGCCGACCTCCAGGCCCAGCACATCCACTGGGCGGACATCGTCCCACGACAGGTCCTTGTTCTCCGGGGCCGGTGGCGCCGGTGGGGGCGCGGCGGGCTTGGCAGCGGCGGCCTCGCGTCGCTTGCGGATGGCATAGGCGCCACCGCCGCACAGCGCCGCCATCCCCAGGAAGGCGAGGTTGGGCATGCCCGGCACCAGGCCGATGACGCCCAGCAGACCTGCGGCCACGCCCAGGGCGCGCGGATTGCCGAACAGCTGGCGGTTCACTTCCCCGCCCATGTCCTGCTTGCCGGACATGCGGGTAACGATGATGGCCACCGCGGTGGACAGCAGCAGCGCCGGGATCTGGGTGACCAGACCATCGCCGATGGTCAGCAGGGTGTAGGTGCGCGCAGCATCAGCAAATCCAAGGCCGTGGCCAATGGTACCGATCGCCAGGCCGCCCAGGATATTGATGATGAGGATCATGATGCCCGCGACCGCGTCACCGCGCACGAACTTGCTGGCACCGTCCATGGAACCGTAGAAGTCCGCTTCCTGGCGCACCTCGGAGCGGCGCACGCGCGCTTCGTCCTGCGTGATCAGGCCGGCGTTGAGGTCGGCATCGATGGCCATCTGCTTGCCGGGCATTGCGTCCAAGGTGAATCGGGCGCTGACCTCGGAGATGCGACCGGAGCCTTTGGTGACGACCACGAAGTTGATGATGGTGAGGATGATGAACACCACCACACCGACGGCGAAGTTACCCCCGATCACGAATTCGCCGAATGCCTGGATGACCCGTCCGGCGGCCGAGGGCCCGGAATAACCGTGCAGCAGCACCACGCGGGTGGAGGCGACGTTCAGCGCCAGGCGCAACAGGGTCGCCAGCAGCATCACGGTCGGGAACACGCCGAACTCGATTGGCCGCGAGACATGGAACACCGTCATCACGATCACGATGGACAGTGCGATGTTGAATGTGAACAGTACGTCAAGTGCGAACGGCGGCAGCGGCAGCACCACCATCGACAGCACTGCCAGCACGCCCACCGGCACACCGACGCCGGTGCGCAGCAGCTTGCTCAGGGTGGGATTGGCAGGTGGGGTCGCATCAGCCATGGTTTACTGCCTGGTATTCTCGATGTCGGGGTCGATGATCGGTCGCACTGGGCGGGCCGCTCCGGTGGCCACGGCGCTGCGCAGCTGCAGCACGTAGGTGAGCACCTGTGCCACTGCCACATACAGTGTCGAGGGGACCTCGGTATTCAGCTCGACGTCGCGAAACAGCACTCGGGCCAGCGGCGGCGCCTCGAACACCGGCACCTTGTGTTCGGTGGCGATCCTGCGAATGTTGGCGGCGACTTCATCCACGCCCTTGGCCACAACGATCGGGGCGCGCATGCGCTTCTCGTCGTAGCGCAGCGCCACCGAGTAGTGCGTCGGGTTGGTGATCACCACGTCGGCCTTCGGAACTTCCTGCAGCATGCGGCGCCGTGCCAGCTCCTGTTGCAGGCGCCGGACGCGTCCCTTGACTTCCGGTGAGCCGTCGCTTTCACGGTGCTCCTGTTTCACTTCCTGGCGCGACATGCTCAGCTGTTTCATGTATTGACGCAGGGTCAGCGGGACATCGATCGCGGCAATGATGCCCAGCGCGGCGGAGAGCGCCAGCAACGCCTGGCTCGTCAGGTTGGTGGCGTGGTAGATGGCTGCGTTCAGCGGCTCATCGCTCAGGCCCAGCAGCTCCCCGGTCTTGGCGCGCAGGAACACCACGGCAATGGTGCCCACCAGCAGGAACTTGGCGTAGGCCTTGACCAGCTCGGTGAGCCCGCGCAGCGAAAACATCCGCTTCACGCCCTCAACGATATTGAAGCGGCTGAAGTTCGGGGCCAGCGCCTCGAAGCTCAGATTCCAGCCGCCGATTGCAAGTGGTGCAAGCAGCGCTGCAATGAGAGTCAGTCCCAGGATCGGCGCGGTGACGCTGACGCCCTGCCATCCCAGCGCCACCAGGTCCGGCAGCAGGCGGTTCTCATCGAACACCTGCTCGCGTGACAGCGACAGGCCCGACTTCATCATTCCTATGTAGCCGGAGGCCATGCCTGAACCTGCGAAACGCAGACCCAGACCCGCGATCAGCACCACGGCCGCCGTGCTGAGATCACGGGAACGCGGAATCTGACCACTGCGGCGCGCCTCATCGAGGCGCTTTTGAGTAGGTTGTTCGGTACGGTCCTGGCCGCTTTCATTCTCTGCCATGGTCAGATCCGTCCGCCGGACAGGGACTGCAGTACGGTGAAGGACTGTTCCAGGAGCCGCTCAAATCCGGACAGCAACTGCGGCACGCTCACCACCAGCACCAGCAGCCCGAAGATCAGCATGACGGGGAAGCCGACGGCCATGAGGTTGAGCGCCGGCGCGGCGCGGCTGACCATGCCGAAGGCGAGATTCACGATCAGAAGCGCCGTGATGGCCGGCAGCGCGATGGACAGGGCGCCGCCAAACAGGGTGCCTCCCCAGATCACGACCTGCCACAGATCCGCCGGCCCGAATCCCGTGCCGCCGATGGGCAGAGTACGAAAGCCGTCGGCCAGCACCTCGATCAGGCGCAGATGGCCGTTGAGCGCCAGGAACACCAGCGTGACGAAAATGCTGTACATCTCGCCAAGGGCGGTGGAACCGGTGCCGCGAATCGGGTCCAAGGACAGCGCGTACGACAGTCCCATGCTGTTGGCGATGAGCTGTCCGCCCAGGGTGATGGCGTCGAACACCAGTTGCAGGCAAAAGCCCAGTGCGATGCCGATGACCACCTGCTGTGCCGTCACCACCAGGCCCGCGATCGAAAAGGCGGTCAGATCCTGGGGAACAACGATCATCGGCGCCAGGATCATGGCGATGGCGCCGGCCAGCACGATGCGGATCCGCACCGGCACCGTCTGGCCCGAGAACACCGGCGCGACCATCAGGCACGACCCGACGCGTATGAACGGCCACAGTACCTGATCGAGCCAGGTCTCCAGTTGTCCGGTGGTTAGGCTAAGCATCGCCGCGCCCGTTCAATTGACCATGCCGGGAATGCTGGTGAACAGCTCGCGCGTATAGCTGACGAACACCTTGATCATCCAGGGGCCGGCAAACACCAGCGTGACGGCGATGGCCGCCAGCTTCGGAATGAATGACAGCGTCATTTCATTGATCTGGGTGGCCGCCTGGAAGGCACCGACCACCAATCCGGTCACCAACGCCACCAGCAGCATCGGCGCCGCGAGCATCAGCGTGATGACGAGCGCGCGTTCGGCAATGGTCATGACCATCTCAGGCGTCATGTGTAGAAACTCGAGGCAAGCGTCCCCATCACCAGCGACCAGCCGTCGACCAGTACGAAGAGCATCAGTTTGAAGGGCAGGGAGATCAGGACCGGCGAGACCATCATCATGCCCATGGACATCAGTACGCTCGCCACCACCAGGTCGATGATTACGAAGGGGATGAAGATCAAAAAACCGATCATGAAGGAGGTCTTGAGCTCGCTGGTGAGGAACGCCGGCACCAGCAGGCTCAGCGGCACGTCATCCGGGCTCGCAAAGCCCTTGCCGCCGGAGATGCGCACGAAGGTTGCGATATCGCTTTCGCGGGTCTGATGCAGCATGAAAGTCTTCAGCGGCGCCACCGCCTTGGTCAGCGCCGTCGTCGAATCGATAGTGCCGGCCATGTAGGGCTTGACCGCCTGTTCATTGATGCGATCGACCACCGGGGCCATCACAAACAGGGTCAGGAACAACGACAGACCGACCAGTACCTGGTTCGGGGGTGTCTGCCCGGCGCCGATCGCCTGGCGCAGCAGGCCCAGTACGATGACGATGCGCGTGAATGCGGTCATCATCAGCAAAATGGCCGGCAGCAGGGACAGTGCCGTCATCAGCACCAGCACCTGCAGCGTCAGGGTGTAGGTCTGCCCGCCACCGGGGGCTCCCTGGACGGTGAGTGCCGGCAGGCCGACATCGGCGGCACACACATGCGGCATGCCGATGGCGAGCGCCGCGGCGATGGCCGGCAGCAGCAGGCGCAGATTGCGGGAGGCACGGATCACTTGCCGAGACTCCTGCGCAGCAGCGATTTGAAGGAGGTGGATTCGAGGGCGGCAGGTGCCGGGGGCGTGGCCAGAGGCTCGGCGAGCACATGCAGGGCGTTGATCTGGCCAGGGGCGACTCCGACCAGCAGCTGGGTGTTACCCACCTGCAGCAGTACGGCCCGCTCCTTGGGCCCCAGGCGCACTTCGGCGACGACATTGATGGCGCCGGCGCGACCGCTGGTGATATTGCGCATGCGCCGTGCCAGCCACGCGCACAGGAAAATGGCGCCCAGGACGATGCACAGGGCGAGCGTCACCTGGCCCAGACCTGCGACTCCGGAGGCGGGGGCAGTGGCGATGGCGCCCGGTGCCGCGAACACGTGGGCGACAGTGGCTGTCGGGGCGCTGTTCAACGCAGCTTCCGGATGCGCTCGGACGGGCTGATGACATCAGTGAGCCGGATGCCGAATTTCTCGTTGACGACCACCACTTCGCCGTGCGCGATGAGGGTGCCGTTCACGAAGACATCCAGTGGCTCTCCTGCCACGCGTTCCAGCTCCACCACCGAGCCCTGGTTGAGCTGCAGGAGATTGCGGATCGGGACCCGCGTGCGGCCCACCTCCATGGACAGCGTGACTGGAACATCCAGGATCACGTCCATGTTGATATCGCTCTTTGAATCCGCGTTCGCATCGGCCTGCAAATTGCCGAACTCGGCGGGCTGTGCATCTGGTTGCGCTGCCATGGGGAGTTTCCTCTAGGGCTTCTTCAGAAAGGGGTTGGCTGCAGCCGCCGCCTTCTGGCGGTTGAGTCGTTCGTTGATCTTGATGGCCTGCTGGCCGCGGGAGACGCCGAAGTTGCCGCGAAACAGCGGCACGGATTCGGCAGTCAGGGTGATCGAGCCGTTGAAATCACAGGGGATCACATCGCCGGTCTTCAGATTCAGCAGCTCAGCGAGCGTTACCGAGGACTCACCGAGCACGGCATTGAGCTCAATCTCGGCATCGTCGACCTCATCGCGAAGCGCGCTGGTCCAACGGCCGTCGCTGCCCGTGGAATCGCCGGTGCCGCCTGAATCCAGCAGCTCGCGCAACGGCTCGAGCATGGAGTAGGGCATGGTGACGTGCAGATCCCCGCCACCGCCATGCAGTTCGATGCGAAAGCTGGAGATGACGACGATTTCGGTCGGATTCACGATCTTCGCGAAGTGCGGATTGATTTCCGAGTGGACGTGCTCGAACTCAAGCGGCAGCAGCTTGGACCACGCCTCCTTGAGGTTATTGAAGGCATGGCGCAGCAGCAGGTGGATGATGCGCTGCTCGGTTGCGGTGAAGTCGCGGCCCTCGACCTTGGAACTGCGACCCACGCCGCCGAACAGGTTGTCGACTGCAGTGAACACCAGCTTCGGGTCCAGAACCACCAGCCCCAGGCCACGCAGCGGATTGATGCGCACGACATTGAGATTCGTGGGCATGTGCAGGGTGTTCACGTAGTCGTTGAACTTCTTCATCGTCACCTGCGAAACCGAGATCTCGGGGCTGCGGCGCAGCAGGTTGTAGAGCGTCTGGTGGAACAGCCGCGCGAAGCGTTCGTTGATCATTTCCAGCGCCGGCATCCGGCCGCGGGCGACGTGCAGATCGTTGATGAAGTCGTAGTTGCGGGCCTCCCCCGGCGTCACCGTGGGTTCCGTGCTCACGGCACCCATGTCGATACCGTTGATGAGCGCGTCAACCTCTTCCTGGTTGAGGATTTTTTCTGCGCCTTCGGCGATCACGATGGCAGCCCCTTCCGCCGTTACTGCATCACGAAGGTGGTAAAGAGCACGGCATCGACCTTCTCGGGCTTACCGTCGTTCTGCGCCAGCACCTTGCGCACGGCAGCAAGAGCCGCGGCGCGCAGTTTTTCCTTGCCATCGTTGGTTGCAAGGTCGGCGGCCTTCTGGTTGCTGAACAGCATCAGCAGATCGTTGCGGATGATGGGATCGGCCGCCTTCAGTGCTTCGACCGTCTTCGGGTCATGCGTCATGATCTGCGCCGTGACCTGCAGGAAGCGCACCTGCTGATCACCTTCGAAATTGGAGACGAACGGCGGGTCCAGGGCCACATACAGCGGTGGGCCGGCCGGGGGCGCGGGCGCCGCGGCGGCCGTCTTCTTCGGGGCGTTGTGCGCCATCAGCAGCCACGCCCCGGTGCCACCACAGGCCAGCAATACCCCACCGGCAATGCCGATGAGGAGCCAGGGCTTTTTGCGGGGCGCGGCCGCGGCTACGGGTGCGGCGGCGGCAGCTGCGGCGGGGGCAGAGGGCGGTGCGGCCATTGTTTCAACTTCCTGCGCATCAAGGACATGGGAATCGCTCGGGTCAGGTAGTGCAACGTGTATGCCACGACCGCCGATTCGTGCATAAGTCCCTAGGAATTAAGGGATTTGCGACTGCTGTGGAAGTGTGAACGGAGTCTCACGGCAGCGCCCGCGCCAGAATTCCGGCGCGGCCGCGCGCGCATGCTCAGGCGTAGGTGTCGAGCAGCGAGAGACGGATGTTTGAGACCTGCGTCAGGCTCGATGCGCTCGGCGCATCAGCCGCGGTGGCGCGCGCGCTGCCCGCGCCTGGCAGTGACTGGCTTTGCTGTTGCGGCGGCGGCTCGCGGAACACTCCGGAGTCTGTCAGCGGCATGCCGGCGCCGGCAAAGAGCTCGCGCAGACGCGGCAGAGATTGTTCCAGTGCGGCACGGGTGTCGGCGTGATTGGCGCCGAACCAGACGCTGGCCTGGCCCGACTGCAGGGTGATGTGCACCTGCACCGGCCCCAGGTCGGCCGGGTTCAACTGCAACTGGGCCTGCGTGATGCCGGACTGGGCGAGACCGGTGACGCGGGCGCTCACCTCCTCGGCGAACGCCGCTGAAGCCACCGGCGCTTGGATGCTCAGGGTCGCGCTACCCAAGGTACTGTTGCTGCGAGTCAGGCCGGCGGCCTGCAGCGCGGCGGCCGCCTGCGTGCCGTCGGCGGCGCCGGTGGTGGCGGCGGCGTGCGTCACGGGCGCGCCGCTGCTGTCATCGCCGGCGTCTTGATCGGCATCAGTCCCCGGCGCGGCGGTCATGCCGGAGATCAGCTTCTGCACATCGGCCAGGGCATTGACGGTACCGAGCGTCGTGGCTGAGGTGGCCGCCTGGGTCCCCTGATTCGTCTGAGTCTGAGCATCCCCGTCCTGCGTGGCCAGGGTCTGCGGCGAGGCATCCCCTTTGATCTGATTGCGAAGCGCCTCTGCCGCTGTGGCAGTCAGGTCGGTGGTGCCGGAGGCGGCGTTTGCCGGCAACCCGGACAGAATTGCCGCCCCTGGCGTCGCTGCGCCGGTAGTGGTGGACCCGGCAGCACTGACCGCACCGCCGGCAATCGCTGCGCCGGCGGTTGATTTGGCTGCCACGGGTGTCGCGCCGGAGGGCGCGGCCACTGCGTGAGGCATGAGCAGCTGGGCCATCCAGGCCGCTGCGTCGGTGGACGTTGTCGCAGCCGGTGGCGCCGCCGTGGTCGGGTCCGAGGCGTTGGTCGCGGCCTTGCTCGGTGCGCTGGCCTCGGCGCTGGTGGCGGCGCTGCGCCCCAGGGTCGTGGCCATGACGCTGCCGAAATCCGTCGCTGAATCTTCTGCGGCATCGGTGGTGTCGCTGCCCGGTGCGGTGCCGGCTGGCCCACTGGTGGTGCTGGTGGCAGCGGGGCCAGTGGCGCGCGCATTGCGCGTCTGCGCCGAGGGCCCGGCAGTCTTCTGGGCCGTGCCCGCTGTCTGCGCCGGGATATCGTTGCCGGAGTCCTGGGCGCCCGCGGCACTGCCGCCGCTCGGCGCACCGGCATCCGCGTCCGGATTCTGGTCATTGGCAACCGGGCTGCCGCCTGTGCCGCTTGCGCGGGTCTGAAAACCGCTGTTCGCCGGCAGCGCACTGCCCAGCGTCAACGCGTTGGTATTAATTGCCACCGGAGTCAAGCCTCCCTTTTGCTGTACGTTGGCCGCGGTCATCGATCTCGCGCTGCTCGCGCCGGTCCCGGGCCTTGGTTTCCCTGGTCGTGTGATGTTCCACAACCTTGTCCATGATCTGCGAGCGCTGCGCCGCGCCCTGCCAATGGGTTCGTTCCGCCTCGCTGTCGGCCTGTGCCTTCTCCAGAAGCTCCTCCTGCTGGCGTATGGCCTCGGCGAGCTTGGCCAGGAAGGCCTGGAATTCACGAATTCCGGCGCCGCGAATCCCGGCCGCAGCGCGCTTATCGAAGTCACGGACATAGTCCGCTCGATAGCCCTGCAGCTCCTTGAGCTTCGCCTCGCATTGCGCCACCCGAGTGCGGCTTTGCGCCAGCTTGCGGGCGTGCTGGCGCTCCTTTTCATCGGTGACGCGCTGGACCATCTGCAGACGTTGCTTGGGACTCATGCGGCACCGTCAGTCATCACGCTGTGCAGCGCGGCGAGGCTGCCGTCGAAGTCCACGCGCGTGCGCATGTCCTGTTGCAGGAAGCGCTCGAGCTTGGGCCAGATGGCGATCGCAGCATCGATACGCGGGTCGCTGCCACGCTGGTAGGCGCCGATGGCGATCAGGTCACGGTTCTGTTCATAGATCGCAAGCTGCTGGCGGAAGCGGCGCGCCAGCTCCTCGTGTTCGGGCGGCACGATCTCATGCATGGCGCGACTGACCGAGGCTTCGACATCGATGGCCGGGTAGCGGCCACCCTCGGCGATCCGGCGCGACAGCACGATGTGGCCGTCGAGGATGGCGCGCGCGGCATCGACGATCGGATCGTTCTGATCGTCGCCCTCGGCGAGCACGGTATAGAAGGCGGTGATCGAGCCACTGCCCTGCAGGCCGTTGCCGGCCCGTTCGACCAGCTGCGGCAGGCGCGCGAACACCGAGGGTGGATAGCCCTTGGTGGCCGGCGCTTCCCCGATGGCCAGCCCGATCTCGCGCTGCGCCTGCGCGAAGCGGGTCAGCGAGTCCATGATCAGCAGCACGCTCTGGCCGCGATCCCTGAAATATTCAGCGACGGCCGTGGCCAGCCAGGCGCCGTGCAGGCGCATCAGCGGTGGCGTATCGGCAGGCGCCGCCACCACCACGGCTCGCTCGCGATCCTTGGGGCCAAGAATGCGGTCGACGAACTCCTTCACTTCGCGGCCGCGCTCCCCGATCAGGCCGACCACGATCACATCGGCGCTGGTGTAGCGCGACATCATGCCCAGCAACACGCTCTTGCCTACGCCGCTGCCGGCGAACAGGCCGACACGCTGGCCGCGCCCGACCGTGAGCAGGCTGTTGATGGTGCGCACACCCACATCCAGTGCCTGTGAGATCGGCTGTCGTCCCAGGGGATTCATGGGCACACCGGTGAGGCGCACCGTTTCCTCGCAGTTGAGCGGACCTAGGCCATCCAGCGGCTGTGCGGCGCCATCGATGATGCGCCCGAGCAGCTGCGGGCCTACGGCCACGGTGCCGGCACGCTGCCGTGGAACCACCCGCGCATTGGGACCCAGGCCATGCGGATCGCCGGTCGGCATCAGGTACAGGCGTTCACCGGAAAAACCCACCACTTCGGCCTCGATCGTCGCGCCATCGGTGGTCGTGACATCGCAGCTGTCGCCGATGGCGGCCTGGCAGCCCACCGCTTCCAGCGCCAGACCCACCATGCGCGTGAGGCTGCCCTGCACCGGCGGGGGCGGCAGACGCTCGACCTGACGCACGCAGCGGCTCAGGGAATCCTTGAGTCGCGCGTTGCTCGTGGCGGCATGTCCGGAGCTCATGAGGCGGGCACTTCGCCGGCCTCGCCGGTCTCACCGGGTTCGCCGGCAGCCTCGGGCGCATCGTTGAGACGGGCGCTCGCCCGTTCCTCCCCGAGCATGCTGCTCACCATGGCGTTGACGCGGCTTTCAAAGCGCGCATCGATCTGTGAATTCTCGGAGCGCACCAGGCAGCCACCGCGGGTGAGCGTCGGATCCTCGATCACGCTCCAGGCACGTTCCTGTCCGGCGGTTGCGAGCCGCTCGGCGATCGCGGCCGCATCCTGCGGATGCAGATGCACCCGCACCTCGCGCGCCGCCGCCGGCAATCTTCCTACCGCCTCGCGGATCAGCGCCGCGATCTGTCCGGGGTCGGCCTTCAGTTCGCGGCGCGCCAGCTGCTTGCCGACCGCCAGCGCCAGCAGCACCAGCTGCTCTTCGATCTGCGCTTCAAGCTCCGGCAACGGGCGGCACAGGCTGTTCAGAATCTCATCCAGTCGCGCCACCCGGGCCGCGAGCGCGTCGCTCTGGCTTTGCAGTTCGGCGCGCCCCGCGCTCAGACCTGCCTCGTAACCACGGTCCATTTCCGCCTTGCGTGCGGCTTCGCTGGCGCGGGTGGTTTCCGCCTCGCGCGCGCGCGGGTCGCGGCGCACGCCGACGATCGGGCCCTCCACCGACGGCAGCGACCAGCGCTCGGCCACGGTGGAGCGTGTACCTTTAGCGTCAGACAAACGCCTCTCCCTTGCCGCCAAGCGCGATGGTGCCTTCTTCGGCCAGCTTGCGGGCTACGGCCAGAATTTCCTTCTGCGCGGCCTCCACGTAGGCCAGGCGCACCGGGCCCTTGGCTTCCAGGTCGTCGCGCAGCATCTCCGCCGCGCGCTGCGACATGTTCTTGAAGATCTTCTGCTTGAGGGGCTCATCGCAGCCCTTCAGCGCCAGCAACAGCTGATCGCCCTGCACCTGGCGCAGGATCTCCTGCAGGCCGCGGTCATCGACATCGATAAGGTTGTCGAACACGAACACCAGGTCCTGGATACGGGCACCGAGCGCCGAATCGACATTGGTGATGTGTTCCATCACGCTTGATTCGATCGCCGGTTCCAGCGCATTGATGATGTTGGCCGCCGCCTTTTCGCCGCCCAGTTCGGAGGTGCGGCTGGAAGTGCTGGCAAAGCTTTTCTCGATGACCTCGTCGAGCTCCGAGAGCGCCGCGGGCTGCACGCCATCCAGCGTCGCGATGCGCATCATCACGTCGGCATGCAGGTTGGTCGGCAGCTGGCGCATGACATCGGCCGCCATGTCCGGCTCAAGGTACGCCAGGACGATGGCGATGATCTGCGGGTGCTCGTTGTGGATCACTTCGGCGACACTGCGCGAGTCCATCCACTTCAGGGTCTCCAGACCCTTGTTGGGCAGGCCGACGTTGATGCGCTCGATGACGTTGGCGGCCTTCTCCTCGCCCAATGCATTGGTCATGACATTGCGCAGGAATTCATCCACCCCGACACCCACCGAGGTCTGGCGCCCCACGCCATCGGAAAATGCCGACAGCACGCCGCTGACCTCTTCACGCGAGACGTTCTGCAATTGCGCCATGGCGGCCCCGATTTTCTGTACTTCACGGGCACCCATGTGCTTGAGCACCTGAGCGGCTTCGTGCTCCCCGAGGGTGAGCAGCAGGATTGCCGCACGCTCGGTGCCGCTGCGTTCGGCATCGTTGGTGGCGGCAGCATCACTCATCGACGGAGACCCAGTTGCGGACTACCTGCGCGACGCGCTTGGGGTCCTGGTTCACCAGCGCACGGGCATTGGTGATCTGTTGATCGTAGGGCACTGCCGGGGCGGGCGGTGCGGCGTATCCGCCACCACCGGCAGCCCCGCCGGCCTCGCCGGCCTGGCCATGCTGCGGCATGCCACCGGTGTAAGCCCCGGGGCTTCCGCCGCCGCCGAGGGCGACATTGTCACCGGGACCGGCGAGCAGCCCGCGGCTTTGGGCGCTGGGCATCAGCGCCTTGATCATCGGGCGCAGCACCGCGAGTGCCAGCACCAGCAGCACGATTACTCCGGCGGCCAGTTTCGCCATGTCGCGAAACAGCGGCGTCTCCCACAGCGGGACCTTCTCCAGCTCGGTGTCAACCGGCGCCGCCTCACTGCGGAACGAAGCATTCACCACATTCACGCTATCGCCGCGCGACTGGTCAAAGCCCACCGCATCCTTCACCAGGGTGGTGATGTGTGCCAGTTCGGCATCGGTCAGCGGACGGCCCTTGGCGGGCTTGCCGTCCTTGCCGATGACCGGCATGTCATCCACCACCACGGCGACCGTGAGACGCTTCAACTGTCCGGCCGGCTGGCGCGTGTAGGCCACGGTGCGGTCAATTTCGTAATTCTTGGTGCTCTGCGATGACACGTTGTCCGGGGCGCTGCTGACGGTCGCGGCCGCATCGGCGCCGGCCTGAGTCTGCGCCTGGCCGGTTGCCGCGGCGGGGACCGGTGGCTTGTTCGGCGGCGGCGCCTGGGCGACACCGCTGGCAGGAGGCTGGTTGGACAGTGCCCCGGGTACGCCGCCGCCTTGGGCAGCGTCGCGGCTGGCGCTGTTGGATTCCTGCTCGCTGCGCACGATCTGGCTGCCGGGCTTGTAGTCCTCGGTGGCCTGTTCGGTGGTCGAGGTGTCCACCTGCGCCACGACCTGCGCGCGCACCCGCCCGATCCCGACGATGGGTGTGACAATGGATTCGATGCGCTGCTCGTAGTCATCTTCCATGCGCTGCACGACCTGGAAACGCTCCTCGCGCAACGATGAGTCATCGGTGCCCTGTGGCGCGGTCAGCAGATGCCCCTGCTGGTCGATGACCGTGACCTGGTTGGAATGCAGGTCCGGAACACTGGAGGCGACCAGGTTGACGATGGCCTGGACCTGCTCCTGTTCGAGGCGGCGGCCCGGCTTCAACTGCACGAACACCGAGGCGCTGCCATCGCGCTGGTCGCGAACGAAGGCTGACTGGCGCGGCACCGCGAGGTGCACCCGGGCGCCATCCACGGGCCGCAGGCTGGCGATGGTGTGCGCGAGTTCGGTCTCCATGGCGTGCTGGTAGCGCGCGTTTTCCACGAACTGGCTGACGCCCAGGCCCGGATCCTTGGTCATCATCGAGAAGCCATTGTCGTTGTCCGGCAGGCCCTGACCCGCCAGCTTCAGGCGCGCCTCGCTAAGGCGCTCACTGGGCACCATGATGGCGTTTGAGCCGGCCTCCATCCGGTAGGGGATGGTGGCCGCATCCAGCGCCTGGGTGATCTGCGCCTGGTCTTCGGCGGCGAGATTTGCATACAGCATGCTGTAGTTGGGGCCGCGCGACCACAGCACCACGGTGACCCCGGCCGCGACAGCCGCGGCGATGCCAACCAGCAGCAGGATGGGACGCAGACCCTGGGTCCAGCGTGGATAAACCACTTCGGCAGTCGTCGCCGTACTCACAGTGAGCTCCGGAAATTCTTAGTTTTGAAAGTCATGACTCGCGAATCGGTGCGGGTTACAGCTGCATGTTCATGATGTCCGTGTACGCGCTGATCAGCCGGTTGCGTACCGCGTTCACCGCCTGAAAGGACACGTTGGCCTTGTTGGCCTCGAGCATGACGGTGGGCAGATCCACCCCCGGCACGCCGCGCTCGAACTTGTCCGCCAGATCATTGGCGCGCAGTTCGCTCTGATTGACCTGGTCAAGGCTGCTTTTCATCAGTGTCGCAAAGCTGCTGCCGGTGCCGGAGACCGCGCCGGTAGCGGAGGCCGCGGCCGCGTCGCTGACCAGCCCGGCGGGCCGTATGGCCGGGGCCTGCGTCTGGGCCGCGAGGCTGCGGATCTGGGACAGGACCTGATCAATCTGTAACTGGCTCATGGGCGTGGCTCCGCTTGTCAGACGGCAGGAACATCGATGCCCGCGGCACGCAGCCGGGCGAGCTTGTAACGCAAGGTTCGGGGCGAGATCCCGAGGCGCTCGGCAATCTCGCGGCGCGTACTGCCGCCGTCGCGCAGGGCTTCGAGCAGCACATTGCGCTCGGTTTGCCCCAGCGAATCGGCAAGCGAGGCGCGCGCGTCGTCGCTGGCAGCGGCGCGGTTCGAGGCCTGCGGTTCGGCAGGCGCGGCGCAGTTGAGTTCAGGGGCTGGCGGGGCACTGATGGCCGGCGCCGGCGCCGGGACGCTCACCGGCACATCCGGTGCCGGTTCAAACTGAATGTGCTCGCGGCCGATCACCGGGCCGTTGACCAGGATCAGGGCCCGCTGCAGCAGGTTGTCGAGTTCGCGGACATTGCCCGGCCACGGATAGGTGAGCAGCACTTGTGCGGCATCGGCGCTCAGCGCCGGAATCGGCTCACCGATGCGCGAGCGCTGTCCCAGCAGCTGCATGGCGAGCGGCAGAATGTCATCGCGACGCTGGCGCAGGGGCGACAGCCCCAGCGGAAATACATTGAGGCGGTAGTAAAGATCCTCGCGAAAGCGTCCGGCCGCGACTTCCTCGCGCAGCCGACGATTGGTGGTGGCCAGCACCCGCAGTTCCAGCGCAATCGGCGTGCGTCCGCCGAGACGTTCCACCTCGCGCTCCTGCAGCACGCGCAGCAGTTTGGCCTGCAGGCTCAAGGGCATCTCAGTGATCTCATCCAGCAACAGAGTGCCGCCCTGTGCCTGTTCGAATTTTCCCGGATGTGTGGTGTGGGCGCCGGTAAAAGCGCCGCGCTCGTAGCCGAACAGAATGGCCTCGAGCATGTTCTCGGGAATCGCCGCGCAGTTGACGGCGACGAACGGACCGTTGCTGCGTGGCGAGAAGCGGTGGATGAAGCGCGCGAGCACCTCCTTGCCGGTGCCGGACTCTCCGACAATGAGCACGGTGCAGTCGCTGGCCGCGACGCGTCGCGCCAGCTCCAGCAGGTGCTGTGAGGCTTCGGCACTGGCGACCGGTTGCGGCTCAAAGGCGCGCCGGGCGTTGGCTGAAACTGCGTTTGTGGAATCCTGGACCATTCAAACCCCGAACCGAAATGCTGTTGCGGGGGGAGCGGTGCAAGAGGCGTGCCCGGCGGCGAATTGCCGTTAAAGCGTGATGGCCTTCACATGCAGCGGCATGAATCTGCCGCTTGCCGTCAATCTTCCGTCGCGCTGTCGGTGCTGGCGAGTTCCGAGGCGGCGACCTCGACGCTCACCAGGCCGAGCTTGCGCAGCTTCTCTACCAGGGTCGTGCGACGCAGGCCGAGCAGCCGCGCGGCGTGCGCCACGGTACCGCCGGAACGCTCCAGCGCCTGCTCGATAAGACGCCGTTCAATCTGTGTGAGGTGCGCGCGCAGGTCGATGCCGGCGGCCGGAAGCGTCCCGGCATCGGCGATTCCCGCATCAGCCGCGGCCCGCGGCACAGCACCGTGGGCTGATTCGGCCGGGTCGGAATGTTCCAGCAGAGCCCCGGCACTGAGCAGTTCCGGGGCCCCTTCCTCGCCAAACAGGAACTCCGGCGCCGTGGGCTCATGCGAGTGCTGCTCGGCGGCGGAGATCTGCGGCGGCTCGGTGACGGCGGTCCAGTCAGACGGGCGGTATTTGGCGGGCAGGTCCCGGACGTGGGCGACGCGTCCGGAACACACGATCGAGAGACGCTCGATCAGGTTGGCGAGCTCGCGCACATTGCCGGTCCAGCGATGCAGTGACAGCGCCGCCAGCGACAGCGGCGCGAGCTGTACCTGGCCGCGACCCTCTGCCATGTTGTGCGCGATGAAATCGCGCACCAGCAGCGGCAGATCCTCGATGCGGCTGCGCAGCGCCGGCATTTCAATGGGGAATACATTCAGCCGGTGGAACAGATCCTCGCGAAAGGACCCGTGGGCGATGGACTCCTCCAGGTTGCGGTGGGTGGCAGCGATGATGCGTACATTGCAGCGCACCTGTACGTGGTTGCCGACGCGCTCGAAGATGCGCTCCTGCAGCACCCGCAGCAGCTTCACCTGCATGGTGGGGCTCATGTCGCCGATTTCATCGAGGAACAGCGTGCCGCCTTCGGCGATTTCAAAGCGGCCCTTGCGGGTCGCGACGGCACCGGTGAAGGCGCCTTTCTCATGGCCGAAGAGCTCTGACTCCAGTAACTCCGCCGGAATGGCGCCGCAATTGACCGCAACAAACGGCCGCTGCCGGCGCGGACTCAGATCATGTATGGCGCGCGCCGCCACTTCCTTGCCGGTGCCGGATTCACCGAGGATGAGGACGGTTGAATCGTGTTCGGCGACCTGTCGGATCAGGGAGATGACGTCGCGGATGGCAAAGGAGGTTCCGGTCGGCAGCCGTACCCGCGGGCGCTCTTCTGCGCGCGGCATCAGTTTAGGTTCACGGGCCTCTTCCCGGTGCAGTCCCGGGATCACGGCCATTTCGGGCGCCGCCATCGAATCTCCCTACATTTGCCCGCCAATATAAAGAACCGGCTACCCCCGTGAGTATGCGGCGCTCCCAAGCCGTGACTCCAATCACATTTGACCCACCTGGAAACGTGATGTGGCCGGGGTGCCGGCACGCAGCCTAGCGCATCCCCAGCTGCCTTGCCCTGGCATCGGCGCGGCGCGCCTTGTTTGGATCAGTCGCGACGCGGCTGGCGGATGCCGGCGACCTGACGGCGATGATGGCGGAAGATCAGCCGCTCCAGCAGATCCGCCAGCGCCTCTCCCACGGGCGCGAAGCGCACCGTCAGCTCACCCTCGGCGCTGACCTGGGTGAGGGTGCCCACCAGGCGCAATGGTTCGGCGAGGAAATCGCGCAGATGAATCTCGGCGACGCCCAGTGTGCCGGCCAGCGGCAACGGGGCGGGAGCGTGCCACAGGGCACCGTGGGAGTTGAAGCGGATGGCCACCGGTGCCGGACGCGGACGGTTGGCGACGACCAGCTGCCCGACCAGGTCCAGCAGCAGGTTGATCTTGAAGTCCAGGCGCGTCAGGTCCGGTGCCGACTCGTCGGGCTTGTCGGAAACACCGTGATCCTCGATGGCTGCCAGGGCCTGCAGCAGACGCACATTGCGCTCCGTGAAACTGGCGGCGACGGCCCCATCCATGCCGCCCGCCACGGGGGCCCAACTGACGGGCAGAACTTCCTCGTAGGCCAGTTCGTTATAGAGAACTACTGTATCGGAACCATCGAACATGAGCCGGGGCTCCAGAGCTGCAGGGCCGTGGCGGGGCGGGCGGCCTTCATGCGGGCCGCGGCGGGCAGAGCCGACCAGGCGGCCCGCACCTCCTTCAACAGGTGCCAGACCTCATCCAGGGGTGCCCGGCACTTTGCGGTGGCCGCGAGGCCCACCTTCTGGCCTGCATAATCGTACAGCTCGGCGAGATTGGCGGCGAGCGGATCCCCCCCCAGAACATCCATATTGTCGCGCAGGGCCTGCAGCAGCTGGCAGGTGGCAAGGATTTGCCGCGCGGCGTGCTGCCACTGGCCCTCCAGCAGCGAGGCGCGGCCCATCTCCAGGGCCACAATCGCCCCGTCCAGGACGGCGACCATGACATCAGCGCCGGCCTGCGCGGCATCGGCCGCCGCCTGTCGAAGCTGGTGCGAGCTGGACGGGTCGGGAGAGGCGACTGACATGAATGACAGCAATCCGTGCGGGAGGTAACCCCTTAACGGCGCCGGCAGGGGCAACTTGAGGTGGCCGGCTCAGGCCGGTTGCTGGCTGGCGTCACGCAGCGGCATGAGAGTTTCGGCGGTCTCGTCCGCCAGGAACTTGCGCATCAGCAGTGCCTGCTGCAACCGTCCGCGCCGCACATAGGCCTCATAGAGCAGATCCTTCATGACCTCCAGAACCACCGCGGCGCTGTTGGCATCCAGCGCCGGCGGCTCCGGGTTGGAATCTGAGCCGGTACCGAAAATCACGGCCTTCAGCAGCTGGAAGGTTTCCGTATCGATGTTGACCAGCGCGCGCACTTCGTTGAGCTGGTCGAACACGCGCAGCTTGCCCGATTCTCCCAGGTCCGCGAACGCGGCACGCGCCGTGCGCCGGCACATGGAGGCGAAGGCGTTGTAGGCACCCCCCGAAAAGCACAGCAGCGCCTCGCGGAACGGCTGTTCAATCTGCGCCGGCAGGTGAGTGAAGGTGAACTTCTCGCGCGGCCGCTCAATTTCCGTGAACTGCGCCGACAGTTCGATGCGGTTGCTGCGATACATGCGCACCGGAAAGCGCAGAAAGATCGGCGCATGACAGGCATCGCAGCGCGCCACGATTCCTACCGCGCGTGGTTTGTACTGCTGCAGTTGCGCGAAATCCGGCACGGCGCTGATGGCAATATGGGAGGTCACGTCGCAGTGTGGGCACTGCAGCACCAGATTGCGTTCCTGCTCGTAGATCAGCCGGCCCGTGGCGTCGATATAAGCGGACATGGTCCTGTGCCCCGTGCGCCTTGGTTGGTATCGGATCTGGTGGCGCATCCTCGGCGGGGCAATATTAACCCAATTGCCGCACCGGAACAGGTGCGTGGAATTGACCCGGGGTCTTATGTCACGCCGCGGCGGCCTGCCGGCTATTTGACGAAGAGTTCCTTGATGCCCCCCGCGATCAGGACCGAGACGTCCACCAGGATCAATGGCAGCCCGACGCCGCCGGGGGCCACCAGGTACTTGGGCTCCCAGGTGGGATGGAACTTGGCCTTGTAGCGGCGCAGGCCTTCAAAGTTATAGAAGTGTTCGCCGTGGCGGAATATGAAGTTCCCGATGCGATGCCAGGCTGGCGCCAGCGGATGGCGCTCAAGACCGGCCAGGGGCGCCACGCCCAGGCTGAACCAGGCAAATCCCTGCTGGCGCGCCCACAGCATCAGTTCAACGAACAGGAAGTCCATGGCCCCGGGGGGCGCATCCGGGCTGAAGCGCATCAGGTCCACGGCGACCTCCTCGCGACCGGCCGACTGCCACAGGTTGGCGAAGGCAACCGGCTCACCATCGCGCCGTACCAGCGCGATGGGAAAATTGCGCAGGTAGCGCTCGGAGAAGGACCCGACCGAGAAGCCCTTCTCGGCCGTCGCCTTGTCCTTCAGCCAGGAGGCTGAGATGGAGCGCAGTGCCGGCAGGATCTGCGCCACCTCGCCCGGGGCCACCACCTCAAAGGTGGCCCGATCGCGCTCGCCGCGACGGCGTGCGGTGCGCAGCTCGGCACGGATGCTGCCCTCCAGCGAGAAATTCGCCAGTGGCACGCGCGCCTCCTCGCCGATCTTCATCGCGGCGAGCCCCAGATCGACATACAGCGGCAGGCACTCGACGCTGGACTGATAGAAAACGACGCGGCCGCCGTGCTCATCGGAGAGTTCGCGGAAGCGCCACACCAGCTCTTCAGCCTCGCTGCGCGGTCCCACCGGATCTCCCAGCGCAATCCAGCTGCGTCCCTGCACCTGGTACATGATGAAGGAGCGGCCGCTGTCGCTGAACAGCAGGTGCTTGTCGCCGGTGAGCACGGCGTTGGAGAGCGTCGAAGGGGATTCATTCAGTACCCGCTTGATGTCCTCAAGCGCGGGTTTGCGCGCAAGTTCAGGTACCGGTCGCGCCGGCCGCAGCAGCGTCACCAGCAGCACGCCGGCGGTCAGCACGCACACCAGCAGCGAAGCACGCAGCATGCGCGGCGCGTTGGCATCGAAGGCGAACGTCCACCACAGATCGTTGGAATACTCGATATGGCGGTTGACCAGCAGGCCCACCCAGACGCTGGCGACGATGACACCGACAATGCTGGCGGCCCAGGTCGGCGTGAAGCGCTGATGCAGCAGCGAGGCGCGACGGTAAAAGGAGCTGCGCCCCAGCACCAGCATGCCCAGCACCACCCACAGGAACAGCGCTTCTTTGAGTATGCCACCCTTGAGCAGCGTCAGGACGCCGCCGGCCAGCAGCAGCCAGAAGCTGATGTGGTAGGCGAACTGGATGCGGCGAAACAGCGCGCGCGCCAGGATCAGCAGCCCCAGACCCACCGCACTGCCGGCAAGATGTGACAGTTCCACGACCGGCAACGGCAGCAGCCGCGTGACGGAGGCGATGTCGGCGTCCAGGTGCCGCGTGGCACCCGAGAACAGCAGTTCGGTGCCGGCGATGAAGGTCAGCGCTCCGACCACCGAGGGCACCACCGGGCCGATGAAGGCCGCAGCGCGCGCCCGCGCCTGCGCCAGGCGCGCGCGCTGCGCGCCCAGCTCCTCGGCCGCGAACATCACCGTGGCGACGCCCAGGGGCGCCAGATAGAACACCGCGCGATAGGCCAGCAGCGATCCCAGCAGTGCATCGGCGGGAATCTCCGGCACGGCGATCACGACGACGGTCTCGAAGACGCCGAGGCCCCCGGGTACGTGGCTGATGATGCCCGCGGTCACCCCGACCGCGTAGGCACCGGCGAAGGCCACGAAATCCACATGTGCCGTCGCGGGCAGCATCAGCCACAGCACGGCGCAGGACATGCCCAGATCCAAAGTGCCGGCGATCACCTGGATGGCGCCGATGGCCGCGCCGGGCGGCCGCAGCAGCCAGCCGCGAAACTCCAGCCGCGCACTGCGCGAACAGGTCCAAACGAAGTAGGCCGCAACGAGACCCAACAGGACCGCGCCGACCGGCAGCAGCCAGCCGCTGTGGCCGCTGAGGGTCGCAGAGGCCTGTTTGGGATAGAGCAGGAATGAAACGCCCGCCAGCACCGCGAGTCCCAGGGCGGTGGTAAGACTGGTGAAGCCTGTGACCGTGGCAACGTCGATGGCGGTCAGACGCGATGAGGCGTAGAGCCGCAGCCGGAACGCGCCGCCGGTGAAGGCTGCGAACCCCAGGTTGTGCCCGAAGGCATTGGCGATGAAGCTCGCTACCACCACCCGGCCCACCGGCACCTTCTTGTGCAGATAGCGCAGCGCCAGATAGTCATACAGACACAGGGCGGCGTAGCTGCCGCCGGTGAGCAGCAGGCCGATCAGCAGCGTCTCGGAGGGTATGCCCTCCAGATGCGCCAGGATGTCATGGACGTGGATCTGCTCCAGTTCCCGGTGCAGCAGCCACGCCATGACCGAGAACACCAGCAGTGCGGCCACCGGTCCCACCCACCGGCGCGAGCCCTCGCCAAGCGAGGCTTCCGGGTCAGCTGATGGTTTTGCCGACACCTTGCTCCCTCAGCGCGCGAGGGGTTTGTAGCGTATGCGATGTGGCTGTGCGGCATCCTCACCGCGACGACGGCGGAAGTCCTCGGTGTATTCCTGATAGTTGCCTTCGAAGAACACCACCTCGGAGTTGCCTTCGAAGGCGAGGATATGGGTCGCGATGCGATCCAGGAACCAGCGATCGTGCGAGATCACGACCGCGCACCCCGGAAAGCTCAGCAGCGCCTCTTCCAGCGCGCGCAGTGTTTCCACGTCCAGGTCGTTGGTCGGCTCATCCAGCAGCAGCACGTTGCCGCCGCTTTTGAGCACCTTGGCCAGGTGTACGCGATTGCGCTCGCCACCGGAGCGCTCGCCGATCAGCTGCTGCTGCTGGGTGCCGCGGAAATTGAACCGCCCGACATAGCCGCGCGAGGGGGTCTCGTAGTTGCCGACCTTGATGATGTCCAGGCCACCGGAGATCTCCTGCCACACCGTTTTCTTGTCATCCAGCGCCTGGCGCGACTGGTCCACGTAGGCGAGTTTGACCGAGGGTCCGATGCGGATTTCGCCCGCGTCGGCCGCTTCGCTGCCGGTGAGCATGCGGAACAAGGTGGTCTTGCCCGCGCCGTTCGGACCGATGATGCCGACGATGCCGCCGGCGGGCATGTTGAAGGAGAGGTTGTCGATCAGCAGCCGCTCGCCGTAGGCCTTGCGCAGCCCCTTGACCTCGATCACCAGCTCGCCGAGCCGCTCGCCCGGCGGAATGTAGATTTCGTTGGTCTCATTGCGCTCCTGGAATTCGCGCGAGGCGAGCTCCTCGAAACGCTGCATGCGCGCCTTGCTCTTCGCCTGGCGCGCCTTGGGGTTCTGCCGCACCCATTCCAGCTCGCGTTCCAGAGTCTTGCGCAATGCATCGCGCTCGCGCTCCTCGACGCGCAGTCGCTGCTCCTTCTGCTCCAGCCAGGAGGAATAGTTGCCATGCCATGGGATGCCATGTCCGCGGTCGAGTTCGAGAATCCACTCGGCCACGTTGTCCAGGAAATAGCGGTCATGGGTCACGGCGATCACGGTGCTCGGATATTCCTCAAGGTAGCGCTCCAGCCACCCGATGGACTCGGCGTCGAGGTGGTTGGTGGGTTCATCCAGCAGCAGCATGTCCGGGGCCGACAGCAGCAGGCGACACAATGCGATGCGGCGTTTTTCACCGCCCGACAGGCGCTCCACCAGCGCCTCCCAGGGCGGCAGGCGCAGGGCGTCGGCTGCAATATCCAGCTTGCGCTCCAGCTCCCAACCCCCGGCGGCATCGATGGCATCCTGCAGCTTCGCCTGCTCTTCCAGCAGTGCGCTCATTTCATCATCCGACATCGGTTCCGCGAAGCGGTCGCTGATTTCGTTGAAGCGGGCGACCTGGCGAAAGGTCTCGCCGACACCCTCCATGACGACGCTGCGGACGGTCTTGGTCGGATCCAGTTCCGGCTCCTGGGACAGGTAGCCGACGCGGATGCCGGTCTGCGGCCGGGCCTCGCCGTCGATGTTCTGGTCGATGCCCGCCATGATCTTCAGCAACGTGGACTTGCCGGAGCCGTTGAGGCCGAGAACCCCGATCTTCGCTCCCGGAAAGAAGGACAGGCTGATGTCGCGCAGAATGGTGCGCTTCGGGGGTACCACTTTGGATACCCGATTCATGGTGTATATATACTGGGCCATAAGCTGTCGGCTGGTTGAAAGCTCGAGTTTATCGCGAACGCAGGCCGGCCGTGGGTTTGCGCTGCGGCAGCCATCCTTGAAACCCTAAGGGACGTGCTAGGCTCATCATCAGTGAACAACCCGGTTGCAGTGGTGATCGGCGAGCGACTGGCCCGCTATGGGTTTCCGGATGGGCATCCGTTTGGTCCTGACCGCCACGCGGCATTCCTGCGAGAGTTTGAAGCGCGCGGCCTGCAGCGCAGCGTGCAGCTGCTGGAGCCTCGCGAAGCCACCTATGAGGAACTGCTGGCCTTCCATACTCCCCGCTATGTGGACTTCGTGCGCGAGCGTTCACATACCGGCCAGGGGTTCCTGGATGGCGGGGATACACCGGCCTTCCGGGGCGTGTACGAGGCCGCCGCCACCGTGGTGGGTGCCACGATCACCGCCGCCGAAAGCATCATGAGCGGCGCGGCGCGCAGCGCCTTCGTTCCCATCGCCGGACTGCATCACGCCGGGCGCGACCATGCCGCCGGTTTCTGTGTGTTCAATGATTGTGGGGTGGTCATCGAGTTGCTGCGCCGCCGGCATGGTTTGCAGCGCATCGGCTATGTCGACATCGATGCCCATCACGGTGACGGGGTGTACTTTGGCTTCGAGGATGACCCCGCCGTCATCTTCGCCGACATCCACGAGGATGGCGAAAGCCTGTACCCGGGCACCGGCAGGGCCGAGGATACCGGGCGGGCCGCCGCCGTTGGCACCAAACTGAACCTGCCGCTGGTCGCAGGGTCCGGGGATCGCGCCTTTCAGGTCGCCTGGGCCCGGGCGCTGGAACATATCGAGCGCTTCGAGCCGCAGTTCCTGATGCTCCAGTGCGGTGCGGACAGCATTGAAGGGGATCCCATCACGCACCTGCGCTTCAGTCCCGCCAACCATGGGCGCGCGGCCCATGATCTGGTGCAGCTCGCCGGGCGCCTGGGCCATGGGCGGGTACTGGCACTGGGCGGCGGCGGCTACAACCGCAGCAACCTGGGCAAGGCCTGGTCCGAAGTCGTCGCCGGGCTGGCCTGAGATACAATGGTGGGCTGTTCTGCAGTCCCCAAGAATCCATCCAAAGGCACCGCGAATGTTTAAGAAGACGATGACCATCGCCGGTTTCGACCCGGAGCTCGCCCGCGCCATTGCCGGTGAGCAGCAGCGCCAGGAAGATCACATCGAGCTCATCGCTTCGGAGAACTACACCAGTCCCCGGGTCCTCGAGGCCCAGGGTTCGGTGCTGACCAACAAATACGCGGAAGGGTATCCGGGCAAGCGCTACTACGGCGGTTGCGAGTACGTCGATATCGCCGAACAGCTGGCCATCGAGCGGGCCAAGAAACTGTTTGCTGCCGCCTACGTCAATGTTCAGCCGCACTCGGGTTCACAGGCCAATGCCGCGGTGTACCTGGCCCTGGTGCCGCCCGGAAGCACCATCCTGGGCATGAGCCTGGATCACGGCGGCCATCTGACCCATGGCGCCAAGGTCAACTTTTCCGGCAAGCTGTATCGCTCCGTGCAGTACGGGGTGCGCGGCGACACCGGCGAGATCAACTACGAGGAGGTCCGGCGGCTGGCAGAGACGGAGAAACCGGCGATCATCGTCGCGGGCTTCTCCGCCTACTCGCGGGTCATCGACTGGCAGCGTTTCGCGCAGATCGCCAAAAGCGTCGGCGCGCTGTTCTTCGTGGACATGGCGCATGTCGCGGGCCTGGTGGCCACGGGTCATTACCCCAATCCACTGCCCTTTGCGGACGTCGTGACCACGACGACGCACAAGACTCTGCGCGGGCCGCGCGGCGGACTGATCCTGGCGCGCGAGAATCCGGAGATCACGAAAAAGCTCAGTTCCATGGTGTTTCCGGGCACCCAGGGTGGTCCGCTGATGCATGTCATCGCGGCCAAGGCGGTGGCGTTCCTGGAAGCACTGCAGCCGGAATTCAAGGCCTACCAGGCCCAGGTACTGGCCAATGCGCGTGCCATGTGCGCACGACTCACGCAGCGCGGTTTCAACATCGTCTCCGGTGGCACCGACAATCACCTGTTCCTGATGAGCCTCATCAATCGCGATATCACCGGCAAGGATGCCGATTCCGCCCTGGGCCACGCCTTCATCACGGTGAACAAGAACGCGGTGCCCAATGACCCGCGCCCGCCCACGGTCACCAGCGGTTTGCGTATCGGCACTCCGGCCTCCACCACCCGTGGTTTCAAGGAGCAGGAGATCACCCGCGTTGCGGACTTCATTGCCGATGTGCTGGATGCCAATGGCGATGCCGCCGTGGTCGAGAAGACCCGCGGCCGCGTAGTGGAGCTGTGTCGCGCCTTCCCGGTGTACGGGGCGTGATGGAGCGCGCCGGGACGCACCATGTACTGTCCCTTCTGCAATCACATCGAAACCAAGGTCATCGACTCGCGACTGGCCGGTGAAGGTCGCCAGATCCGGCGCCGGCGCGAGTGCCTGTCCTGCGGGGAACGCTTCACGACCTTCGAGGCCGCCGAACTCATCATGCCAATGGTGGTCAAGAGTGATCGCACCCGCGAGCCCTTCGATGAGGCCAAACTGCGCGCTGGCATGACCAAGGCCCTCGAGAAGCGCCCGGTCGCCCTCGAAGCGGTGGAGGAGGCGGTAAGCCGCATCGATCACAAACTGCGCAGCCTGGGGGAACGTGAAGTGCAGTCGCGGGCCATCGGTGAGCTGGTCATGGACGAGCTGCGGCATCTGGATGAGGTGGCGTACGTGCGCTTCGCCTCGGTCTATCGAAGCTTCCAGGATCTGGAGGCCTTCCGTGATGAGATCGACCGGCTGCGGCATCGTCGCGGGCGGCGCGAGCCGGCCCGGGACAGCGCCGCGGTGGATCAGTTGCCGCTGCTGAGCCCCGAACCGGCCCCACCGAAGGCCCGCAAGTGAGCGTATTTGATGCGGCCGATCATGCCTTCATGGCCCGTGCGCTGGCCCTGGCCGCGCAGGGGCTCGCCAGCGCGCATCCGAATCCGCGCGTGGGGTGCGTGCTGGTGCGTGATGGCGTGGTGCTGGCCGAGGGCTGGCATCAGCATGCCGGCGGCCCGCACGCCGAAGCCGCGGCGCTGGCGAATCTGCGCACGCCGGCGAGCGGCGCGACCGCCTATGTGAACCTGGAGCCGTGCAATCATCATGGCCGTACGCCACCTTGCAGCGAGGCGTTGATCAAGGCCGGCGTGAAGCGCGTGGTGTACGCGGTGGGCGATCCGAATCCACTGGTCAACGGTGCCGGCGCGCGGCGCCTGCGCGAAGCCGGGGTACTGGTGCAGTCGGGGCTGCTCGAGGCCGCCGCGGTGGAACTCAATGCCGGCTTCATCAAACGCATGCGAATGGGGCTGCCGCTGGTCAGATTGAAGCTGGCCATGAGCCTGGATGGCCGTACTGCCCTGAGCGATGGCCGCAGCAAATGGCTCACCGGGGAGGCTGCGCGCGCGGATGTCCAGCATTGGCGCGCCCGCAGTTCCGCGATTCTCACCGGCATTGGCACCGTGCTGGCGGATGATCCGATGCTCTCGGTGCGACCGCCCGGACCGCAGGTGCGCCAGCCACTGCGCGTCATTCTCGACACCCATCTGCGCACCCCGCCGGAGGCCCGGGTGTTGGCCGACACGGCCAACGGGGGCGTGTGGATCTTCACCGCCAGCAGCGACCGGGAACGCATCGGGGTGCTCGAGGCGCGCGGCGCGCGCGTGGAGCAGATGGCACCGGGTGCAGCGCCGGATGCTGCGCAGGCGCTGCGGGTGCTGGGAAAGTCAGGGATCAACGAGGTGCTGGTTGAGGCGGGGGCGACGCTCGCCGGTGCTCTGGTACAACAGCAGTGCGTCGATGAGCTGCTGTTGTATGTGGCGCCGGTGGTGTTGGGTGATCGGGCCCGGGGCCTGCTGCATCTGCCCGAGCCGCAGTCGCTGGCGCAGGCGCGGCGCTTCGAGGTCTTTGAGACCCTGATGCTGGGCCAGGACCAGCGCCTGCGGCTGCGGCTGCCCGGCGCGTAGCAATCACGAGGAAGCCAACCATCCATGTTCACCGGAATTGTCCTGGACGTAGGCACAGTGGCGGCGCGCACCGAGCGTGGCGGTGACGTACGGCTGGCCATTCGCGTGAAGCGTCTGGACCTGGCGCGGACGGCGCTGGGTGACAGCATCTGCGTGCAAGGTTGCTGTGTCACGGTGGTGGCGCTGAGCGCGGACGGGTTCGAAGCGGACCTGTCACGCGAGACCCTGGGAGTGACGACCCTGGGCGCTCTGGCGGTGGGTTCGGGCGTCAACCTGGAGCCGGCACTGCGCGCCGGGGATGCCCTGGGCGGGCATATGGTGTCAGGACATGTGGATGGGGTGGGCACCGTGGTCTCCCGCAGCCACGACGCGCGCTCCACGCGCATGGTGATTGAGGCGCCGGTTGAGCTCGCCCGCTACATCGCGCGCAAGGGTTCGGTCACGGTGGATGGCGTGAGTCTGACGGTCAATGAGGTGCAAGGATCGCGCTTTGGCATCAACCTGATCCCCCACACCTTGGAGGTGACGACCCTGGGAGCACTGGCTCCCGGGGCCGCCGTGAACCTGGAAATCGACCAGGTGGCCCGCTATGTGGAAAGGTTACTGGGCCATCCCGCCGCTTAGTGCGTTTTGCTCATCACGTAGGTTGATACCCGATGGTCATGCAGGACGGTATCGACAATGCGCAGCGACTTGCCATCTGCTGACACGGTCATGTCATACGTTTCAACCGGCTTGCCCTTCTGGCTGTCGGTTTCGATCACTTCCCGGTCGCTGACCTTTTTCAGGTTCACCACCGTCTTGGTGGGATCGTCCTTGACGGGGTAGGTCTTGTCATCAAATTTGGCCTCGTAGCTCTGGCCATTCGAGCTCATCGTAAATCCATCATCGCTCATGCCATAGGTCACCAGGACTCCGGGCCCGTCGGCGCTGAGAAGTTTGGCGGAGCCCCAGGAACCGCTCAGGGCGTGGGCACCGGCCGGTGCATCCGTCACCCGCGTGACCTGCTCCTTGTAAGAGGTGGGCGCGGCTCCGTACGCGTTGATCTCTTCCACTGTCATGGATTTGCCATCGGCAGAGATCACATATTTGAACGTGTCAACGACCTTGCCCTGCAGCTTCAGGACCAGCGTGACGTTGTGCGCATCGGTGACCGTGACCGTGCCGGCGTCAGCATTGGGATTTCCCTTCAGCGGATGTTCGGCTCCGTCGGCTTTCTGTGTAGACGGGACCGCGCAACTTACACAGGTGTATTCGCCATGGTTCAGTTGCAGGACAAACGGTTTCTGCGACGGCTGAATGTGCTCGACACTGAATTTCCAGGTGCCATCGAACGCTGAGGCGGCGAACACTGCCCCAGGCGCGAGCAGCATGGTCAGCGCACCGATCTTTACGAGTTGCATGATTTGCTCCCGGACGTCGTTTTTGGATTGTCAGCTGGCCTGCGATCGGGCGAGCTGCGCTCAAGAAGGCTCTGGCGCAGGAGCTTACGCCGCTGCAAATTGCGGTAACACTGTGCAGCGCACGAAGGCGAGGTCCCCGGGCGCGGTGCGCGCGGCCTGGCGTGTACAATACGGCGTGCCGGTTGGGGTGAAAATTGATCCTTTTGCGGTGATTTATCCTAGATGAAACAGTTAGTTAAGACTACGGGGTGGAAATTGGCCGGCGCCATGGAGGAGCCATCGGCAGCGCGGTACGATAGACGGATATGAGCAAAATCGTGAACCTGCCGCCCCGTTCGGGCGCGGATACCCCGGAGCCGCCAGAAACCTCCGCTGCCAGTGACTTCAGCAGCATTCCGGCGGTGGTGGCGGAGCTGCGGGCCGGCCGCATGGTGCTGATCCTCGATGACGAGGACCGTGAAAACGAGGGCGACCTGATCATGGCCGCCGAGCACGCGACATCCGAGTCGATGGCCTTCATGATCCGGCATTCCAGCGGCATCATCTGCGTGCCCATGGAAGAGGAGCGGCTGCTGCGCCTGGAGCTGCCGCAGATGGTGGGCACCAATAACGACAGCTACCGCACGGCGTTCACCGTCTCGGTGGACTACCGTCACGGCACCAGCACCGGCGTGTCGGCCGCTGATCGTGCGCTGAC
>Ga0210391_10000745_pt1 | contig 31941 bp, 23 predicted proteins | sample IncBWC12OmetaG_FD_160573 | JGI IMG/M metagenome (GOLD analysis project Ga0210391, IMG submission 160573) | Forest soil microbial communities from Barre Woods Harvard Forest LTER site, Petersham, Massachusetts, United States - Inc-BW-C-12-O ... | reverse complement strand
GGCGGGTACTTCGGTGCTCGTCTGGCCCAGGCCGGCCGCGATGTCACGTTTTTGGTTCGCGCCCGGCGGGCCGACGAGATCAAGGCAAACGGGCTTCAAATCCTCAGCCCGCACGGCGATCTGACGCTTCATCCGGAAACTCTCACTTCCGAGAAAATCACCAAGCCGTTTGACTTGATCCTGCTCGCCGTGAAGAGCTACACGCTTTCCGTCGCGATGAACGATTTCGCTCCCGCCGTTGGCCCCCAAACGATGATCCTTCCGGCGCTGAACGGCATGCGTCATATCGACCTGCTGATCGCGCGCTTTGGGAAGAAGGCTGTTCTCGGCGGCGTGTGTCTGGTAGCTACGGAGATCGATCCGGAAGGGCGGATCCGGCAGCTTTCCGGTTTTCAGAGCATACGCTATGGCGAGATCGACGGGCAGAGCACGCCACGCCTGCAAAAAGTCGATGAGACTCTCGGCGGTGCGGGCTTTGATGCTTCCAGGTCGACCCAGATCATGCCGGACATGTGGGAAAAATGGGTGCAACTGGCGACCCTGGGGAGCATTACCTGCCTCCTGCACGGCAACATCGGGGAGATTGCCGCGATTCCGCGGGGCGCCGAACTTTCCGTTGCAGCGCTTCGCGAGTGCTCCGGGATTGCGAAGGCCTGCGGCTACCCGCCATCCGACGCGTTCCTCAAGCAGCAGACTCTGCAGCTCACGAAACAAGGTTCGCAGTTGACGTCCTCCATGTATCGCGATTTCAAGAAGGGCGCTCCCGTCGAGGTAGACTCCATCCTGGGTGATCTTCTGGAACGCGGGCAGAAGCACAACCTTACGACGCCCATACTGCAAGCGGGATTTGTGAGCCTGTCGATTTACCAGCATGCTCACGACCTGGCGAAGGCCGCATCCAGTTGAGCGAAAGGCCGTGGGACCTGGCGGCTTCCTGCCAGCCGCATTGGGTGAACTGCCTGGTTTCGAAGCATCTTTCGTGCGCATCCGAGCGAACCGGATGCGCTGATCTCACCGGGCGCCACGCGTGTTTTCTACGGAATCACCGGGTGACTCCCGCCTGTTACATGCTTCGCTGTATTGTTCCTCTACCGGTCAGTGCTGATAATTTGTGCGCATCTCAATTCAAGCGTTCACTTTGCTTTGCGCGGCCCGTCTCATGCAAGAGGTCATCAAGTGCACATATCGAACAACGACGCGGCTCTCGACCCGGTTCAGGATGTCGTTCGTTATGACCGAACTTCCTTGCCCGTACGCCTATGAGACTGCTGCGCGAGACGGCGGAAGGAAGTTTGCATTCTGAGCTTGATCCGTCTCCGATTCCAGTTCCTCCGATGCTCCCTGCGATGCCAGAATTCGGAGCCACGCCAATCTCGGAAGACCGCTGCCGCTTCGTTGCCTGGGCGCCGGGCAAATCCGAACTGTCTCTCGTCTTTTGCGGCGATCGTCGCGAAGTCATTTCGATGCGCTCGCAATGCGGCTTTCATGTTGCCGAAGCGCACGCTCGCGAGGGTGCCCGCTACACGTTTCGCATGCCCGACGGCCGCGAATTTCCGGATCCCGCGTCGCGTTTTCAACCCGATGGCGTTCACTCTCCGTCTGCCGTTGTCGATACGCGTAAATTCAAGTGGAATGACGGCGGGTTCGCGGGACACTCCCTGCGCGACATGGTGATTTACGAGCTTCACGTGGGCACATTTACTTCCGCGGGCACGTTCGACGCGGCGATTTCGCGGCTCGATGATTTAGCCGAACTTGGAATCACGGCGGTCGAGATCATGCCGGTGGCGCAATTTCCGGGCGGCCGAAACTGGGGTTACGACGGGGTATTTCCGTTCGCCACACAGAATTCCTACGGGGGGCCGTCGGCGCTTCAACGGTTCGTCGATGCGGCTCACGGGCACGGGATCTGTGTGATCCTGGACGTGGTCTACAATCACCTCGGCCCGGAAGGAAATTATCTCGGCGAGTTCGGGCCGTTCTTCAGTGCGCGCTATGGCACTCCGTGGGGGGAGGCGATCAATTTCGACGGCGCTGAGTCCGATCCGGTGCGTTGGTTCTTCATTCAGAACGCTCTCTCTTGGCTGAACGATTTTCACGTCGACGCGCTGCGGCTGGACGCGGTGCACGGCATTTTCGATTTCAGCGCCCGGCATTTTCTTGCCGAGCTCAAAGAGCATGTGCAGGATCTCTCCGCCAGGGCGAGACGTAGGTTGAACATCATCGCCGAAAGCGATCTTAACGATTCGCGGTTGCTTCACCTTCCGGCGCGCGGAGGGTACGGCCTGGACGCGCAGTGGAGCGACGATTTTCATCACGCGCTGCACGCACTGCTCACGAACGAATCGACCGGCTATTACGGCGACTTCGGCACCGTGGAGGATCTGGGCACCGCGATCCGCGACGGCTGGCGCTACGCGGGTGAGTTTTCCGGGTTTCGAAAGCGGCGGCACGGTAATTCGCCGCGGGGGATTTCGCCCGATCACTTTGTCGTCTTCAGCCAAAACCACGATCAGGTGGGAAACCGTGCCGGCGCTGAGCGGCTTACGACTTTGGTCGATTTCGAATCCACGAAGCTCGCCGCCGGTGTGACGCTCCTATCGCCTTTCGTTCCGCTGCTTTTCATGGGTGAAGAATACGGTGAGAAGCGGCCCTTCCATTATTTCACCAGTCATGGTGATGCCGCGCTGATCGAGGCTGTCCGACGCGGCCGGCGCGAGGAATTTGCGCAGTTCGGCTGGGGCGACCAGGTCGCCGATCCTCAGGATGAAGCCACGTTTGCCGCATCGGTCCTCGACCACGCCGCGAAAGACAGCGAACCGCATCGCACGCTTCGGAGGCTCTACCAGTCCTTACTGACGCTTCGCAAGAGGCTTCGACTCGGCTCAGCGAAGCCGGACGTTAGCTGGAACGAATCGGCGAAGACGCTCACGCTGGCGTATCGGGCGGTGCCCGTCCTGGCCATCTTTCATTTCGGACATCAGCAGGCTCTCGTCCCGCTCCCGGCCGGCATTCGGTCCGCTTCCGCGATCCTGAATTCCGCAGATCGCGACTGGCGTGGCCCCGCAGAGGGCGAACTGTCCACCGAAACTCAGCGTGGAAGCATGACCCTCGAACCGCGTTCGTTCGCTGTGCTTGTCCCACATCGAGGCCCAACCCCATGAAATACGTATGCGTGCATGGCCACTTTTACCAGCCGCCGCGCGAAAATCCTTCGCTCGAGGCGATCGAGCTCCAGGATTCCGCCTATCCCTACCACGATTGGAACGAACGCGTGACGGCGGAATGCTATGCGCCCAATGCAAAATCGCGCCTGCTCGACGACCAGCATCGCATTGTCGAGCTCGTGAACAATTACGCGCAGATCAGCTTCAATTTCGGCCCGACGCTCCTGCTCTGGATGGAGCAGAAAGTCCCGCAACTTCTCGCCTGTATTCGCGAGGCTGATCAGAAGAGCCAGGCACACTTCGGCGGCCACGGCTCGGCCATGGCACAGGCGTACAACCACATGATCCTGCCGCTGGCCCACCCACGTGACAAGGAGACGCAAGTCGTATGGGGCGTACGCGACTTCGCAGCTCGATTCGGCCGGCAGCCGGAAGGGATGTGGTTGCCGGAAACAGCCGTGGACATTCCAACGCTCGAGGCGCTCGCCGCGCAGGGAATTCGCTTCACGATTCTGGCCCCGCGCCAGGCGAAACGCGTGCGCCGATACGGTAGCCGCAACTGGAAAGACGTTTCCGGCGATCGCATCGACCCAAGCCGCGCGTACCAATTGCGCCTGCCGTCGAAAAAGACGATATCGCTGTTCTTCTACGACGGACCCATCTCGCAGGGCGTGGCATTCGAGGGCCTGCTCAACGACGGCAAACGATTCGCGGACCGGCTGCTGGGCGGGTTCTCCGACGACCGCGTCGGCCCGCAGCTTTCGCATATCGCAACGGACGGCGAAAGCTATGGTCATCATCATTATCACGGCGAAATGGCGCTTACCTACGCCCTCCGGAGCATCGAATCGGGCGACGTAGCCAAGCTCACGAACTACGGCGAGTTCTTGGAGATGCATCCTCCGGATCACTGGGTTGAAATCTTCGAAAACACCTCCTGGAGTTGCGCGCACGGAATCGAGCGCTGGAAATCGAATTGCGGCTGCAACTCCGGCGGGCATCCGGAATGGAGTCAGGAGTGGCGCGAGCCTCTGCGGCAAGCGCTCGATTGGCTGCGCGACACGCTGGCGCCGGCATTCGAGCGGCGCGGCGGCGAGTCGTTGAAAGACCCCTGGGCGGCTCGCAACGACTACATCGACGTCATCCTGAATCGCTCGTCGGAAACGGTGGCGGCATTCTTAGCCAAGCATGCCACGCACGAACTGGATCGCGAGGAGCGCGTGCGCGTCCTAAAACTCCTCGAAATGCAGCGCCACGCAATGCTGATGTACACGAGCTGCGGCTGGTTCTTCGACGAGCTTTCCGGCCTTGAAACCGTGCAAGTGCTTCACTACGCCGGCCGCGACATCCATCTTGCGCGCAAGGCGCTCGGTGAAGATCTGGCGGCCCCGTTCTGCGAAAAGCTCCGCAACGCCAAAAGCAACATCCCCGAGCACGCCAACGCCGAGGAAATCTACAAGAAATGGGTTGCGCCTGCCGTCATTACCGCGGACAAAGTCACCGGCCACTACGCCGTCAGCGGGCTCTTTGAAGCCTATGACGATCAGACGCGCATCTACTGCTACGACGTCACCCGCGAGGAATACAGCGTCGAAACGGAAGGCCGCGTCCGCCTGGCGGTTGGCCGTGCGCGCGTGCGCTCGCTGATCACGACCGACGAAAATACGCTGGGCTTCGCGGTGCTGCACCTGGGCGATCACAACATCACCGGCGGCGTACGCGAATTTCAGGACAAAGACGGTTTTCACGAGCTGTGCGACCAGCTGAAGGGCGCATTCGCCCTGGCGGACACCGCCGCCGTCATCCGCATTCTTGACGAGCACTTCCGCAAGAGCACGTTCTCCATCCGTTCCCTATTCCGTGACGAGCAGCGCCGCATCATCAACCTCATTCTGCAGGATTCGCTGAGCTCCGCAACCTCCTCGATCCGCGCCATGTACGAACATCAGGCTCCGCTGCTCCGCTTCCTCCACTCGCTGAGCGTCCCGGTGCCCCCTGCGTTTCTTTCCGTGGCGGCGATCGCGCTGAATGGCCAGCTGCAGCAGGCGCTCGAACGCCCGGATATTGACGCCGCCGCCATCCAGGGACTGCTGCGCGAAGCGGAGCTGAATCACGTCAATCTGGACACCACCACGCTCGAATTCACCATGCGCAAGCGGCTGGAGGAACAAGCGGCGACATTTGAACAAAAGCCCGACGATCTCTGCGCGTTGAAGCGGCTTCACAGCCTGCTCGATATCGCGTCCGGATTGCCGTTCCACGTGGGACTCGCGACGGCGCAGGAGATCTGCTTCACTCGGCTCGCCTGTGCGTTCGCCAACGGCAATGCACTTGCGCAAGCGGCCGCCGCAAATGGCGGCGGGAACGGCCACGGAAACACGGCCCCCGCGACCCAGCCGAATTCCGACGCGGGTCAACAGGAATGGAGCCGCGAGCTTTCTGCCGTGCGCGAAAAGCTGTGCATCCACGGAACCACGTAATGCCTCCGCGAGTTCCACTTGCGACCTATCGCCTGCAGTTCAACTCCAACTTTCGTTTTCGCGACGCGATTCCGATTCTCGACTACCTGCGCGATCTCGGAATTTCGCACATCTATGCCTCGCCCATTCTCGCCAGCCGACATGGCAGTGGCCACGGATACGACGTCACCGATCCCACCAGCATCAATGTCGACGCGGGTGGCCCGGAGGACTTTGCGGCCCTGCGATCGGCCCTGGACGAACGCGGGCTCGGACTGCTAATCGACATCGTGCCGAACCACATGGCCGCCAGCCGCGAGAATCGCTGGTGGATGGACGTGCTCGAGTTCGGGCCCGATTCCGCGTTCTCGTCATATTTCGATATCGATTGGAAATCACCGTCGCGCACGCTGCAGGGCAAGCTCCTGCTGCCGTTTCTCGGCCGTTCGTTCGGCGACGTGCTCAACGACGGCGAACTGAAGATCGCCTTGCAGGACGGCCGTTTTGTCCTGCACTACGGCGAGCAGACATTTCCCATCGCACCGAATTCCTACGCGGAGATTCTCGCGTACTGCCAGTCGGACGTGCAGGGCGCGCTTGGACCGGGCTCGCCCGCGGCCCTCGAATGGCAGGGGATTCTGGCGCTCGCGCAATCGCTCGCGTTCAGCGAAGGCGCCAGCGCGCAGGCCGCCGGAGAGCGACGCACGAAATTCGAAAGCATGCGCGAGCGGCTCAAACAAGTGCTCGCTGGCTCGCCGGCGATCGGCGGCTGCCTGGAGGGCGTGCTGCTAAGCATCAATGGCCAATCCGGCCGTCCGGCGAGCTTTAGCCAACTCGAAAAGATTCTCGCGGGTCAGCATTTTCGGCTGGCGTTCTGGCAGACGCCGAGCGAAGCGATTAATTACCGCCGATTTTTCTCGATCACCGATCTCGTCGGAGTTCGTGTGGAGGACCCCGCCGTTTTTGACGCCACGCATGAACTGGCCCTTCGGCTGGCGCAAAGCACGTGCTGCGCGGGTTTCCGGATCGATCACATCGACGGCCTTCGCGATCCGCTCGCCTATCTCACCCGCGTGCGCGAGCGCTTGTCAACGCCGGGCTCCAGTTCGGCGGGGACCAGCGAGCCGTATCTGCTCGTCGAGAAGATATTGGCCCGGGACGAGCAGCTGGCCCCCGATTGGCCTGTGGAAGGCACCACGGGCTACGATTTCATGAATTTCGCGAACCGCTTGTTCGTCGACGAACAGCAAGTGCAAAAGCTCGACGAGATTTACGCGGACTGTACCGGCCTGCGCATCGATTTCGAAGACGTGGTTTACGAGAAAAAGAAACTCGTCATGCGGACGCTTTTCGGCGTGGAAATGCGCGCGCTCGGCAGGGAGCTCGCTGAACTCGCGCGCGACGATCGCTACGCCCGCGAACTCCATCCGGCCGAACTGACCGAAGCGCTGATCGAGGCGGCCGCGTGTCTGTCGGTATATCGGACGTATATTCAGACGCTCGAGGTTCCGGAAACCGCGAAGCTCGTGCTCAGCCAGGCCATCGAAGTCGCGCGAACCCGCCGGTCCACACTGCCGCCTCGATATTTCGATTTTCTTGCCGATGTTCTGCTGCTGGCGGCGCCGGAGCACGTCCGCCCCGAACAGCGAGAGTCGCGCCTCGCGTTCGTCACCCGCTGGCAGCAATTCACCGGCTCGATTATGGCCAAAGGATTCGAGGACACCGCGCTGTACGTCTATTTCCCCCTGTCGTCGCTCAACGAAGTGGGCGGAGATCCGCGCGTCGAGGGAACCGATCCCCTGGCGTTTCACCGGTTCGTGGCCGCGCGGCAGGGCCGATGGCCGCACAGCCTGAACGCAACAACGACGCACGATACGAAACGCTCCGAGGACACGCGGGCGCGAATCTCTGTGCTTTCGGAGCTTCCGGAGCGCTGGGCGGAGTGCCTCCATGCATGGTCGCGCATGAACGAACAGTTCGCGAGCAAAGCAGATGGCATCGGAGTGCCCGACCGCAACGAGGAATACCTTTTCTATCAAACCTTGATGGGCGCTTGGCCCCTCGAAGAAGACGGATGGAGGGACTTTTTGCCGCGTCTGCAGGAGTACTTCATCAAAGCGTCGCGGGAAGCGAACGTTCGCACGCGCTGGGTCGCGCCCAATCAGGCCCACGAGTCCGCCCTGCGGCACTTTGTCGCCGGCGTTGTGGACCGCGAGCGAAACCGCGAATTTTGCGCGGACTTCGAGCAGACTCACCAGTGCGTCGCGCTGTACGGAATGCTGAATGGGTTGGGGCAGACGCTGCTGAAGGCCGCTTCTCCAGGCGTGCCGGATTGCTATCAGGGATCGGAGCTGTGGGACTTGCGGCTGGTCGATCCGGATAATCGCGGTCTGATCGACTATGACAGCCGCCGAACGGCGCTTGCGGGATTGCGCGCCGCCGGCGCATCGCGTGGCGAGCGGGACGTGGAAGCGTTGCTCGCGAGCTGGCCCGACGGACGTGTGAAAATGCACGTTTTGGCGACGGCCTTGAACGCTCGGCAGGCGAACCCGGCGCTTTTTAACGACGGGCGCTATGAAGTGCTCGCAGCCGAAGGCGAGCACGCGCATCGCGTCGTGGCGTTTGCGCGGGTGCATGCGGGCGATTGGGCGATTTCTGTTATTCCGCGCTGTCTCGCTTCGGTCGAAGCGCCCCTGATGCGGCGTGATTGCCGGCGCAAGTTTTGGAAGGCGACCCAACTGGCGCTGCCGGAAAATGCCCCTAAACGGTGGACCAACCTTTTGGCTGGCAATGCGGTCCCGCCCATTGGGATTACGTCGAGGGGTGCGTTCGAGCTGGCCGAGGTGTTCGAACGATTTCCGCTAGCGCTGTTGCTGCCGTCGGCCCCGTAGGGAATGCGGAGGCGGGGGAAAGCGCCTCGGTCGAGGAGCTCCGGCACCGCGCCCTGGAACACATCGCTTTTCGCGGTTCCAGGACGCCGCGGCTTGAAGGGGCCGCGGTTGTTTTGAGCGAGCTACTTCGGTGAAGTGTCGTCGGGCGGCGCGTCCGGTGCTTTCGAGCCGCTGTCGAGTGAGCGGCCATCGGGAAAGGTCACGCGGCGGGCGTTCAGGAAGTGCGAGCCGTCCCGGGCTCGATAGCCGTCCACAACGATCGTATCGCCGAGTTTCAAATCGCCTTTTTTCCAGCCACGGCGCGTCAGCGCCAGGGGGCTCGCGCCTTCGCAGGCCCAGTTCGTCACGTTTCCCTTGTCGTCCGCCACATCGACATAAAAATAGGAGTGCGGATTGGTCCACTCAACGCGCGTAATCTTTCCCACCAAGCGCACGGGTTTGCTGCCGTCAAATTCCGCCGCGAAAGAATGATGAGCCAGCGCCGGCCGGCCCGATGCGAGCAGCGCCGCCACCACGAACAAAGCATCACGAAGTTTCATACCGACCCTCAACGAACCTGAATAATCTAACAGAATGCGATTCTCCGCGCCCTTTCCGTCTCTGCGGTCGTTTTCCCGTTTTCCTCTGTGGTGATCAGTTGGGCGCGCGGTGGCCTATACTACCCTCCGAACATAGCGGCACCGCGCACACAAGAGGGAAGCCATGAACTCGACACTTCGGCTTGTGCTACTCACAACGATCTCGATCGCAAGCTTTGCAAACTCGCCGAAGGCGGCACCGCAGAACACCTCGTCGACTCCGTCCGCTCCGGCCGCCAGCGCCGGAACGAAACAGTCCAACTCTGAGCTCGAATCCGCCGTCTCGCAGTTCTCGCGTCGCGAAGAGGATCTGCCCAAGGGCCCCACTCCCCGAATGGCGGACGGCCATCCGGATCTGTCCGGCTACTGGGTCCCCTCCACGAAAGACAAGCCGGTCGGAAACCTCGGCAAGGACTTGCCGGGCTACAAGCTCCCGTTCACGCCGGCAGGCCGCGCGGCCCTGAAATACAACAGCGAGCACACCATCGACCCGGAAAGCCTCTGCATCGTCGGCGGGATTCCGCGCCATGACGCGAGCGCTTTGCCGTTTGAGCTGCTCGAGGGCGCCGATCACGTGGCGTTCTTGTATTGGTACACCACCTATCGCCTGATCCCAACCGACGGCCGCCAACATACTGACGATCCCGACCCGTCATTTTTCGGCGAGGAAGTGGGGAGCTGGGATGGCGACGCTCTGGTGATCGATTCCATTGCGTTCAAGCAGGCGCGCACGTGGGCCGACGAGAACGCGAATCCGCACAGCGAGCAGATGCACACCATCGAGCGATGGACGCGCCCCAATGCCGGTCATCTGCACCTCGAACTGACTGTGATCGACCCGAAGTTTTACACGGAGCCGGTTCATTATCAGCGTACCTGGCTGCTCGGCGCTCCCGGCCAGCAGGTAGAGGAATACTCCTGCGCCGAAGAAAACGTCGACGCCCCGCACCTGCAGCCGGGTCCGGGCCCGATCGGACCCGACGGCCAGCGCGGCTTTGACAAGCTCGCGCCGCTGCCGCCTCCGCCCGACAAAGACCACCCGGCGAAGACTTCCATCCCGAATTGATCCCGCGAATTGCTTTACAAGCTTCGCTGTATTGTCGCGCGCCGCCGGGCGCTGAATAATTCATCGGTATTGCCGAGACGACCTCGCCCTTTTGCGACGCGCCATAAACGCGTGCGCCCATACACCGATGAACACTCTCTTCACCTGGCACGACATCGTGATCCGACTCCTGCTGACCATGGTTGCCGCTGGCGCGGTTGGGTTCGATCGCGATCAGCGCGGCCGTCCCGCCGGCCTGCGCACCAATCTGTTGGTCGCATTGGCGGCGTGCATCGCGATGATGCAGGCGAACGCGTTGATGATTTCGCACGGAAAAACCGCGGATTCGTTCGTGGTCATGGATACCATGCGCCTGCCGCTCGGTATTCTTTCCGGCATCGGATTCATCGGCGCCGGCGCAATCATCAAGCGCGGAGAGATGATTATGGGCGTCACGACGGCGGCGACGCTTTGGTTTGTCACCGTCATGGGCCTGTGCTTCGGCGGCGGGCAGATCGTGCTGGGGCTTTGGGCGTTCGCCATCGGATTCGCGATCTTGGTCGGGCTGAAAAAGTTCGAGACCGTGATGCCGCAAAGGCATCACGGTACGTTGAGAGTCACGGTGTTGGGGGGCGAATTCGATTCGGTGGACGTCGAACGGCTGCTCGCGGAAGCGGGTGTCTCGACGCACGCTCCCTCGATTGAGCTGAACGAAGAGCGAGAGGGAATCAAAACGCTTGGCTGGAAGATTCAGTGGAGCGGCAAACACAACGACGACAGCGCGCCGCCGGTGATCCGTCAATTAGCAGGGCATCGGCAGATCCGGCGGCTGGAGTTCACCACCCGCTAGATCCCCGCGGCGACATCAGCGGTTCGGTTCGATCTTCACCTTTTCCCCGCTCTGGAGATTTACCGCGAGGTAATCGCCCGGCGCGGTCTTCGCCAGTTCGCGAACCCGCTCCGTGGCTTCGTCAAACGACGAAGCGGTGCCGCGCCAGAGAAAGCCGCCGTCCGATTCCATGCAGAAAATGTCGATGTTCGAGTCCATCATTTCCAGCCTCCCGCTTGCATGCCCAGTTTGGAATCTTTCTGCTCGCTCGAGGGCTGGGCCACTTCGGATTCGATTCGGCGCTCTTTCTCCGCGCGAATGATCGCCTGGATGGTCTCGAGGGGAACCTGCTCGAAATGGGTCGTATTTCTTTGCATCGCAGTTCCTCCTTACAACTGAAAAACTAACAGACCGCCATTCATACGGGTGAACTCTTTAGGGAAGCGGTCCGGGGCGCTTTGCGTGAGAGCGAGCTCCATAGCCTGAGCACAGCGCGTCGGGGGGACCGCAGAGGGCGAGTGTTCTGCATTTTGTGCTTGACGGTAGGGATGCGTTTGTTATACGTTAGCGGCACGTTAGTTTAACGAACTGTATAGGAGAGGATAGCATGGCTACCAGGAACGCGAAACTCGCTCCCATGCACTTCAAAACCGTGGTTCACGCGGATCTTCCGCAGGGGCGCAACGGAAAGCACAAGGAAATCGTGAACGTAATCCTGCGCGATCTGGGGCGGCTGAAGGAAGGCGCGGCGCTGAAGGTGCCGATCGCCGACTTGCCCGACACGAAGGAAAACATCCGTTCGGCGCTGAATCGCGCCACGCGGAAGGTCGGCCTGAGGGTCGCCACTGCCGCCGACGATCGTTTTCTCTACATCTGGAACGTGACCGAGGCCGCCTAGCGGGCGTCCTTCGTCAGCGAGCGCCAGCGCCTACCGAGTGCGGGAATAATGGCGCCTCCGACGTTGGCGAGCGTGAAATCAGGAACGGGCGGGCGCTCGGCTCGGGGATTGACCGATCGCATCAGCGTGCCAAAGAACCGGCCCGCCGCGATCAGCTTTTCCTGGAAGGGAATTTTCGGCTGGCGCCCATTGACGCGGATCAGCATGACGGTCACATCGTCTTCGGATAGATTTTCCGGATAGCGCTCGCGAATTTCCTTCAACAGCGCCTCGGTGATTTTCCCGGGATCGACCTCTCCAATCAGATTCAGGATTCGCAGCACGCCCGCTTCGCCCAGCATTTCTCCGTCCGCGTCGCGCGATTCGATCAACGCGTCCGTATATTTCATCAGGCAGTCTCCAGGATTGAGCTCGACGTCGAGTTCTTCGTACTCGGTGAGGTCAATGATGCCAAGCGGTATATTTTGCGGCTTGTGAACTTCAACGGTGCCGTCGTCGCCCAACAAGGTCCATTCCTTTTTCGCCGCGCGATAGAGAAGCGGCCGCGGATGCCCCGCGTTGCAGATCAGCAGCCGGCGGCTGGGAGCGAAAAAAGTGGTGACGACGGCGGTGGCGAACGTTCCTGTGCGCGAGAGCGCCACGAACTGCTGATTCAGGAGCCGCACGAATTCTTTTTGGTCCAGGCGATTCACGAAGCGGCGCATCAGCGTCCGCAAATCGGCCGCGGTGGCAGCCACCGAATTCCCGTGACCTGAAACGTCGGCGAGCAGCAGGCGACTGATTCGTCCTGTCGCGCAACTGGAAGCGTAATAGACGTCTCCGCCGCGCTGAGCCTCGCCGAAGGGCTTGCTGTACACCCACGCGTCGAGCCCGCCCATTTCGATGCCGCTCGCGGTGAGCTGGCTGTCGCCCCAGACTTCCATGCAGGTCATGTGCTGCGTTTTTTGTTCGGTCATGGCTGAGCTGCCAATTCACTGGAGAGGTGCGGCTGCGGGAACCTCGATTCCGAGAAACTTCGCGGCATTGTGGAGCAGGATTTTCGGGCGAACGGATTCCTTCAGCGGGAGCTCCGCGAATTCGGTGAGCCATCGCTCGGGCGTCATCATGGGGAAATCGGTACCGAAGAAGGCTTTGTCCTGCACCAGCGAATTGATGTTGTGCACGGTCGATTCCGGCCAGTATTTCGGCGCCCACCCGGAAAGGTCCATGTACGTATTGCCTTTGTGGCGCAGGACGGCCAGCTGGTCATCGTGCCAGGGCCAGGCAGGATGCGCCATGATGATGCGCATTTGGGGGTACCACGCCGCGAGATTGTCGATGTAGGGGATCGGCTTGCAGTATTCGAGCGTGATTCCTTTTCCGCCGGGCGATCCGGCAGCGACGGCCGTGGTGCCCGTGTGAAAAATCACGGGCAGATCGAGCTTCACGATTTTTTCGTAGATGGGGAAGAACCGCTCTTCGTTGGGATTGAACCCCTGGGCGGCCTGCTGGAATTTCATTCCGCGCAGGCCCATGTCCGCGCAACGCTGCACCTCGATTTCCGCGATTTTGCCTTTCCACGGATCAACGCTGCCGAAACCGATGAACGTGTCCGGATATTTTTTCATCCACGCAGCGGTTTCGCCGTTGTCCATCTTCACGCCGCTGCGCGTTTCGCCGTCGACGTCGAAGATCACGGCCATCATATCGTTGGCCTGATACATTTCGGCCATCCCGTCAGGATCGCTGCGCCATTTTCCGGTGTTCATCGGGAGGCCCGCCTTGGCGACATGGCCCCAGCCTTGTTTCGCGCGCTCCCCCGTCTGGATGTGCGCATGCATGTCGATGGCTTTCAGCATCGAACGTCTCCCAGGAACCTGAAACGCCTCTAGGCCGCGGGTTGCGCGACGTGGAATTTCGCGGGAAGATTCATTTCCCTACAATCGGGCGCCACGCGCAGTTGCGCGTCGGTCCTGGCCTGCACGGCCTGCGGATCGAGTCCGGGCGCAAATTCTCGGAGCAGGAGTCCCTCGGGCGTCACGTCGACGACGGCCATGTCCGTATAGATGCGCTTCACACAGTGCGGAGCGGTGAGCGGCAGCGTGCACTTGTTCAGAATTTTCGGTTTGCCCTTGTTGGTGACGTGCGTCATGGTGACCAGCACATTTTCGGCGCCAAAGGCGAGATCCATCGCGCCGCCGACACCGGGAACCTTTTCACCGGGCGTGCGCCAGTTGGCCATGTCGCCGTTCGCGGCGACCTCCAGCGCGCCGAGCACGGCGTAGTTGATGTGGCCGCCGCGAATCATGCTGAACGACGTCGGATGATCGAAGAAGCTTGCGCCGGGGTTCAGCGTGACGTACTGCTTACCCGCGTTGATCAGGTCCGGGTCTTCTTTTCCCGGCGCGGCCAGCCCGCCCATGCCGAGAATTCCGTTTTCGCTGTGGAAGAAAACGTCCTTGCCCGCCGGGATATAACCGGAGACGAGCGTCGGGATTCCGATGCCGAGATTGACGTAGCTGCCCTCGGGCAAATCGCAGGCGACCCGATAAGCGATTCCGTCTCGTGTGAGCGACATGGGCTACCTTCCCTCCGTGGTGATTTTCAGATACTCGGGATGCCGGACGATTTCGACGATGTGGTCGACGAAAATTCCGGGCGTGTGCACGTCTTCCGGATCGATGCCACCGACGGGGACGAGCTCGTCGATTTCCGCGACAACGTGTTTTGCGGCCGTGCACATGGGAACGTTGAAATTGCGCATGGCCATGCGGTAGGTCAGGTTGCCGAGACGGTCGCCCTTGTGCGCGCGGACGAAGGCGAAATCGGCGTGGAGCGCTTTTTCGAAGATCATCTCGCGGCCGTCGATCACGCGTGCTTCTTTTCCGGCGGCCAGATCCGTGCCCGCTCCGGTGGGAGTGAAGAACCCGCCGAGGCCGGCGCCGGCGGCGCGAATGCGTTCTGCGAGCGTACCCTGGGGGACCAGCTCCAGCTCGACTTCGCCCTTTAGATATTTTTCCTGGAACGACTGATTGCCCGGGTTGCTGGGGAACGACGCGATGAGCTTCTTGACCTTGCCGTCGTGGATCAGGCCGCCGAGCGAGTGGACGCCGCCGCCGGAGCCGTTGTGCACAACTGTAAGATTCTTAGCACCTTGCAGGCGCAGCGCTTCGAGCAACTGGCCCGGAAGACCCGGATCGCCGAAGCCGCCGAGCAGAATTACCGCACCATCGAATACCGGAGCGACCGCTTCCTTCACTGTGGCTAAGGTTTTGTCGACCAATGCTCCCCCCGCTGGGATTGAGTTTGGAAATTTATCACGTGCCGCGGTGCGGAAGCAATTCGCGCTCGTGGGCCTGTGAGTAAGCTTTCAGCCTGTGTGTCACTTCGCAGGGGTCCGTTTTCTGCTGTCGTTCGGGACAGAAAAGGCACGTGCTCTACCGTTTGCGATTTTAGCCGACCCGTGTGCGTGAGGCGTCTTCTTTTAGGAACTGGGCGGCGATGATGAAGAAGATGCCGCCGATGAGCGTGGCAGCGGCCGCGGTGGACATGGAATAACGGATTACGTTTACACCCAATTGTTTGGCGTAGTGATCGTTAAAAGCGCCGATGAAATACGGTCCGAGACCGAGGCCGAAGATTTCGGAGATGAGATACAGCAAGGATGTGGAAAAGGTGCGCATACCGACTTTGACGACGGAATGGGAGACGCTGATGATCGGTCCGACATGGACGGGGCTAGCCGCCGAGACGATTGCAAATCCGGCGAGCGAGAGAACCGGGCTGGGCGAGAAAAGAAACAAAAGGGCGCCCGGGCAGGCGAGCATGGAACAGATGGCCGGGACGTAGAGACGCCAGCGCGGATCGCGCTGACCGAACCAGTCCGTGAGATAGCCGCCGATCAGAGTGCCAAAGAGACCGGCGCCGCCGCGCACGGTGCCCAGGTAGGTGCCGATCTGCGCGGAGTTCAAATGGCGGATGCGGCCGAGAAATGGCGCGGTCCAGTTGCCGAAGCCGAATTGGATGTAGGTCGTGAACGAAAAACCAATGAGGAGCAGAACGTAGGACGTCTGGCTGAAGATGAACCGGAGGGTTTCACCGACCGGCTGCTGCTCGGTGTTTACCTTCGTCGTCTCCGTCCTGCCGCGAACAGGTTCTTTGACGGTAAACCGAAAGATGAGCGCGACGAGCAGACCCGGCAGGCCGGCGACGAGAAACGCGCGATGCCAGCCGTAGTATTGATTGATCCAGCCGCCTATGAACGCGCCGAGAAATCCGCCGAAGACGGGCCCAAGCTGATAGACCGCCATGGCCATGGCGCGCTGGTCGCCAGGGAAGAGGTCGGAAATGATGGAGGCGGAGGGAGCTGTCCCGGCGGCTTCTCCGATGCCGACACCGAACCGCGCGAGAGTGAGCTGAATCGCGTTGCGGGCGATGCCGGCGAGCGCGGTCATGCCGCTCCAGATGATGAGTCCCCCCGTGAGAATCGAGCGGCGATTGCCGCGGTCGGCCCAGCGGGCAACGGGCGCGGCGAGCAGGGAGTACATGAGTACGAAACCGAAGCCGGTGATCAGGCCCATTTCCGAATCTGAGAGGTGGTAATCGCGCTTGATGGGGTCGATGAGGATATTGATGACCGTGCGGTCGAGGAAATTCAGGGTGTAGATGACGGTAAGCATTCCCAACGCGTAGCGGGCGGCCGGGGACGTTTGCGAGAACTTGGATTGGCTCTCAAAGGTGTGATTGCCGGACATTTGACATCGCGCAGCCTATGACGCGGGTGCGGACACGTCAACTGGTTCGTGGTGCGCATGGTTCGTGGTGCGCATTCATCCGATTCTGCCCTCGGCGAACGGTTAGGCCGAGGTCGTCGGAGACGTTCGCCCCTTCTGCCCGCGGGTTCTGTGGAGTCTCTGTGCCCCGAAAAGGCCCGTGCAATCCCAAGGCCAGGACACCTTGAAAAAGTCGAGTTTGGCTTGGCTCGATCTTGGCTCGATCTTGGCTCGATTTTCGGCGGTGATTACATCGGTTGACATGGGACGGTTTCGGGGATAATAACTCCGATAGGCGAGTTGGGTTACCTCCACGGGGGTGGAATGCGATGGTGATCGACGTTCACGGGCATCTTACTGCGCCAGATTCGCTCTACGTCTTCAAGGCAAATATATTGTCGCATCGCGGGTCGCACGGCCGGGGCAAGGTCGAGGTGAGCGACGATGAGATGATTGCGTTTCTGAAAGAGCCTACCTTCGGCACCGGGAAATCCCATTTCGATCTGTTGAAAGAAGTCGGCACGGATCTGCAGCTGCTGTCGCCGCGGCCCTATCAGATGATGATGGCGGAAAAGCCGGCGAAGGTGTCGCAGTGGTTCATCGAAGAGTGCAACACGATGGTGGCGCAGCAGTGCCGGTTGTTTCCCAATGTATTTCGCGGGGTTTGCGGGCTGCCGCAATCGCCGGGTGTCAGTCCCAAGAACTGCGTCACCGAGCTCGAACGGTGCGTGAAGGAGTTTGGATTCGTGGGATGCCTGATCAATCCCGATCCGAGCGAAGCGACGAATTACGATACGCCGGGAATGGGGGACGAGTATTGGTATCCGCTGTATGAAAAACTGGTGGAGCTGGACGTGCCCGGATACATTCACGGGGCAGGCTGCCGGTCGGTTCGGCATAGCTACTCGACGCATTTTATTAATGAGGAAACGATTTCGGTCGTGTCGCTGGTGAATTCGCGCGTGTTTCAGGATTTTCCGAAGCTGAAGATCGTGTGCTCGCATGGGGGCGGCGCGGTGCCGTACCACTTCGGACGATTTCTGGCGCCGACGCTTCGGCGCGGGGCGACCAGCACTTTCTACGACAATCTGCGGAAGCTCTACTACGACACGGTGCTGTACACCCCGCTGGCGTGTGAGTTGCTGATCAAGACGGTGGGTGCGGATCGGTGCGTTTTCGGGACGGAGCGTCCGGGCGTCGGGACGGCCAAGGATCCGAAGACGGGGAAGTGGATGGACGATGTGAAGGTTTACATCGACGGGTTCGCGTGGCTCAGCGACGCGGACAAGAAATTGATCTTCGAAGACAACGCGAAGAGATTGTTCAAGCTGAACACAGGCGCCAAAAACGCGAATTAGGCCGGTAACGAAGAAAGTCACAAGCCATTCGAGAAAGGCCGAGCTGAAGAATGTCCGTCGAATATCGAGCCGATCAAGTGGGCAGCTTCCTGCGCCCGAAGGAACTGCTGGACGCGCGGACGTCCGATCCGTTTGATGCGGCGCGGCTGCGCGAGGTCGAGGACCGCTGCATCCTGCGGATTCTGACGAAGCAGAAAGAGCTGGGATTCGAACTTTTCACCGACGGCGAGTTTCGGCGTTCGAATTTCATGGGAGATTTCACCGACGCCGTCGAGGGATTCGATTTTGGCGACGGTGTGGCGCGCAGCTGGTCGACCGCGGCGCCTTCGGGGCCGGCGCTGGGAAAGGGACGCGTGGCGGGAGTGGTGGTCGAAAAGCTTCGCCCGGTGCGTCCGTTGACGGGGCACGAGCTGCCGTTCATGAAGGCGCATTCGCCGGGTGCCATCAAGATGACGCTGCCGAGCGCGACGCAGTTTCCGGCCATTTCCTGGAAGCGCGGTCGGTCGGAGCAGGCCTATCCGTCGTATTCGGCGATGCTCTGGGATATCGTCGAAATCATGAAGACGGAGATGGCGAGGCTGGCGGCGGAGGGCGTGAAATATATTCAGATCGATGCGCCGCGCTACAGCTACTTCATGGATCCGAAATGGCGGGAATGGGTGCGGACGGAAATGCAGCTCGAGCCGGAGGCGTGGTTTGAGGAGTCGATTCGCGCCGACAATGCGTGTTTCGAGTCGGCGCGGCGGCCGGGCGTGACGCTGGCGATCCATCTTTGCCGTGGAAACAGCCAGAGCCACTGGTATGCGGAAGGCGGCTACGACGCGGTGGCGGAAAAACTTTTCGGGACGCTGCGCGTGGACCGGTTTCTGCTGGAGTATGACGATGCGCGGTCGGGAACGTTCGAGCCGCTGCGGTTTATTCCGCGGGGGAAGATTGCGGTGTTGGGCTTGATCAGCTCGAAGAAGCCGGAGCTGGAGAGCGGCGCGCAGATCAGGGCGCGGATTCAGGAAGCTTCGAAATATGTGCCGCTGGAGAATCTGACGCTAAGCCCGCAGTGCGGGTTCGCTTCGGTGATGCAGGGAAATTTGATTTCAGAAGAGCAGCAGTGGGCAAAGATGAAGCTGGTGGCTGATACAGCCCGCGCGGTTTGGGGCTGATCGTTCCGCGCTGACCTATTGGGGGACTGGGATTATGGCGAAGATCGTACTGGGGATGGGATCGTCGCACGGGCCGATGCTTTCGACTCCGCCCGACATGTGGCACCTGCGCGCGGGGGCGGATCGGAAGAATCCGAAGCATTTCTATCGCGGCGAGATGTACGACTTTACGAAACTGCTGGCGGCCCGGCAGCCGGGTTTTGCGGCGGCGACCACTCCGGAGGAAAGCAAGAAACGCTACGATCAGTGCCAGCGAGCGCTGGACAAGATGGCGGCGAAATTCGCCGAGGTGAAGCCGGATGTGGTGGTGATCATCGGAAACGATCAGCGCGAGATGTTCACCGATGAAAATACGCCGGCGTTTCTGGTCTACACCGGCGCGAAAATCGAAAATATTCCCGAGACCGAAGAAGCAAAGGCGAAATTTCCTCCGGGGATTGCGATTGCGGAGATCGGGCATTGTCCGCCGGGCGGGGCGGTTTACAGCGGGTCGCGGGAGCTGGGCGTGCATCTGGTGAATTCGCTGATCGAGCAGGAGTTCGACGTGTCGGAATCGTCGAAGCTGCCGAAGGTGGACGGCCACGATCACGGGATTCCGCATGCGTTTGGATTTCTTTACCGGCGAATCATGGTGGATACTCCGCCGCCTTCCGTGCCCGTGTTTTTGAACGCCGGCATTCCGAACAACCAGCCGAAAATTCCGCGGTGCCTGAAATTCGGACGGGCGCTGATGAATGCGATCGAGAACTGGAAGGAAGATGCCAGGGTGGCCGTGTTCGCGTCGGGCGGGCTGACGCATTTCGTGATCGACGAAGAACTCGACCAGCGGATTCTGAAGGCCATGCAGGCGCCGGACGAAGCGGCGCTGGCGGCGATTCCGGAAAGCTATCTGCAGGGGAACACCTGCGAAATCCGGAACTGGATGCCGCTATCGGTGGGGATGAATTCGCTGGGGAAGAAGATGACGCTGGTTGATTATGTGGCGTGCTACCGTACGGAAGCCGGGACGGGAAGCGCCATGGGGTTTGTTTACTGGCAGTAGATTTTTCGGGAGAGCGGATGAGCGCAGCGGGGGCGGCGAGCGATTTTGTGGCGCGGCTGAGGAAGCTAGATTGCTGCGCTGTGTCGGACGCGCTCGACAAGCTACAGTCGAAGGGCGCGGTCGCGGGGCTGGGGCAACTTTCGACTTCGCGGCGAATCGCGGGACGAGTTCTGACGGTGCGGCTGGGGGTGGGAGAGCCGCCGGCGGGAAAGCCGCGGCACGTGAGCACCACGGCGATTGAAGCTGCCGAGCCGGGGGACATTATCGTGGTCGAACAGCACAGCGGGGTGAACGCGGCAAGCTGGGGTGGGATTCTGAGTCTCGGCGCGAAATTGCGGGGAGTGGCGGGCGTGATCGCCGATGGTCCGGTGCGCGATATCGACGAGGCGCGGCAGCACGATTTTCCCGTGTATGGCCGCAGCCTGACGACGTTCACGGCGCGCGGACGTATCGTGGAATTGGACACGGGCGGACCGATTACCGTGGGCGGCGTGGGCGTGAAGGCGGGCGACTATGCGATCGCCGACGGAAGCGGCGTCGTCTTTATCGCGGCCGAAAACATCGAACGAGTGCTTGCAGCGGCGGAGGAAATATTCGCGCGCGAGGCGGCCATGGCGCAGGCGCTGCGCGAGGGGAAGCGCATCACGGAAGTGATGGGCGCGAATTACGAGAACATGCTGCGCAATTAGCGGCGAACCTAGCCACGCGGGGAATCGTGCTTGCCGAACATAAACCAAGATCCGTCTGTCGAACGCGCCAGCAAACTCGACACGTCGACCATCAGCGACGCTCTTGACCGCCTGGGCATCGCGGGGCAGTGCCTGAACATCAAGCCCCGCGATCCGCGGTTTCGCACGACCGGCCGCGCGTTTACGATGCTCTATCGCCCGGTGGGAAAGCCGGCCGGAACGGTGGGCGAATTCATTGATGATGTGGCGCCGGGATCAGTGATTGCCATCGATAACGGCGGGCGCGAGAACGCCACGGTTTGGGGTGACATTTTGACCGAAATCGCGCACCGGCGGGGAATCGCAGGCACGGTGATCGACGGAGCGTGCCGCGATACAGCGCTTTGTATGGAGCTTGGCTATGCGGTCTTCAGCAGGAGTTATTCGATGCGCACGGGAAAAGATCGCGTTCAGCTCGATGCTACGCAGATTGTCGTGAACATCGGGGACGCGCGGGTGGAGGCAGGCGACATTTTGCGCGGCGACGCGGACGGCGTCGTGGTGATCCCGCGTGTACACGAATCCGAGGTGCTGGCCACGGCGGAAGGCGTCGCCGCGGCCGAGAACGAGATTCGGAAGAGCGTGCGCGAGGGCATGCGGCTTGACGAGGCGCGCAAACAGTTCGGCTACCACCACTTGCAAACGAAGCGTTCCTAGAGCCCCCATTTCACCGAAAGGCTTTACCGCGGCAAGAATCAGGACCCAAGGTTCGTGGGCAAAGCACGTTGCATGCCGAGAGAGTGGCGCGGGAAGGAGAGACGCTGCGGTACGCATTCCGGTTTAGGGGCAAGCCGAAAACTGGATCTTACACGGAAGGCGGGATCGGAAATCAACGGCCGCGAAATGGGCGGCTAGCCGACGCGGGCGCCGCTCTTGAGGAAATCGTCGACGGCTTTGGCGGCGCTGCGGCCTTCGGAAATGGCCCAGACCACGAGCGATTGGCCGCGGCGCATATCGCCTGCGGCGAAAATCCCCGGAACCGAGCTCATATAGTTCCCCTTCGTGGCGACGTTGCCGCGTCGGTCGAGATGCACGCCGAACTGATCGAGCATTCCTTTCCGCACCGGGCCCGTGAATCCCATCGCGAGCAGGACCAGGTCGGCGTCGATCGTAAACTCGCTCCCCGGCACGGCCTCGAACTTCGGCGGAGGACCGACGCGGACGGCATGCAACTGTTTCACCCTGCCCTGCGCGTCTCCCGTGAATTTCGTGGTGTTGGCAGCCCAGTCGCGCGTGCCACCTTCCTCATGGGCGCTTTCGGTGCGCAGCTGGAGCGGCCACAGCGGCCAGGGCGTCGAAGTATGGCGGTCGGCCGGAGGCATGGGCATGATTTCGAATTGCAGCACGGACCTTGCGTTCTGCCGATGACACGTGCCCAGGCAATCGGCGCCGGTGTCGCCGCCGCCGATGATCACCACGCGCTTGCCCGTGGCGAGAATCTGGCCCGGAACTGAATCCCCCGCGACTTTCTTATTCTGTTGCGGCAGATAGTCCATCGCGAAGTGGATGCCCTGGAGCTCACGACCCGCAACGGTGAGGTCGCGCGGATGCTCGGCGCCGCCCGTGAGCACGATGGCATCGAATTCCTTGCGAAGATCCGCGGCGGGAATGTGTTCGCCGATGTGGGCGCTGGTCCTGAAAACAACGCCTTCAGAGGCCATCTGTTCAAGCCGGCGGTCGAGGATGTCCTTCTCCATCTTGAAATCGGGGATTCCGTAGCGGAGCAGGCCGCCGAGGCGGTCGGATTTCTCGAACAATGTCACCTGGTGCCCGGCGCGATTGAGCTGCTGCGCGGCCGCCAGGCCGGCGGGCCCCGAACCAACGACGGCGACCCGCTTTCCTGTCCGGGTGCGGGGAGGCTCGGGTGTGATCCAGCCCTGCTTCCAGGCGTGGTCAACGATGGTTTTTTCAATCACCTTGATCGCGACCGCGGGCTCGTTGATGCTAAGCACGCACGCCGCTTCGCACGGAGCGGGACAGATGCGCCCGGTGAATTCGGGAAAATTGTTCGTCGAGTGCAGGACGCGAATCGCTTCCTTCCATTCGTCGCGATAGACGAGATCGTTCCAGTCCGGAATGATGTTGTTGACGGGACAACCCGTGTGGCAGAAAGGAATTCCGCAATCCATGCAGCGGGCGGCCTGCGTGCGCACTTTATCGTCGGCGTACGGTTGATAGACCTCGAAATAATCCTTCACGCGCTCGTCCACGGGGCGCCGCGCGGGAGTCTCGCGCGAAAATTCCTTGAAGCCGGTGACCTTACCCACGGATCACCTGCCCGCCGGACTGTTTCCCGGCATGCGCGGCGAGGACGCCTGGGGCGACGCGCGGAATGCCGAGGACGCGTTTGTATTCGTGCGGGAAGACCTTGACGAATTTGGGCAGAGTCGCTTCCCAGTTCTCCAGGATCCACTTTGCCTGCGTGCTGCCGGTAAGCTCGCCGTGGCGCGCGATCAGCTGGTAGAGCGCGTCGATGTCTTTCTGCTCGGAGACCGGCTCGAGATCGACTTCGCTGCGGTTGCAGCGCAGGGCGGGGAAGTCGCCGAACTGGTCGAGAACATAGGCAAGACCGCCGGTCATCCCCGCGGCGAAGTTGCGCCCGGTCCGCCCGAGCACTACGATCAGGCCATTGGTCATATATTCGCAGCCGTGGTCGCCCACTCCCTCGACCACGGCTGTCGCGCCGGAGTTGCGCACGGCGAACCGTTCACCGGCCATACCGGCGAAATAGGCCTCCCCGCTGGTAGCGCCATAGAGGCAGACATTGCCGACCAAAATGTTTTCCTCGGGCACGAACTCCGATGCGCGCGGATGGTAGATCACCAGCTTGCCGCCGGAGAGTCCCTTGCCGACGTAGTCGTTGGCGTCGCCCTCGAGGGCGAGCGTGACGCCCGCGGAGAGGAACGCGCCAAAGCTCTGTCCGGCGCAGCCCGTGAACTGAACCTGAATGGTGTCTTCGGGCAGGCCTGCGGAGCCGTAACGCCGGGCGATTTCGCCGCTGAGCATGGTGCCGACGGTGCGGTGAATGTTGCGAATCGGCAGGCTGAGCGAGACGGGCGTGCGGTCGACGAGCGCGTCGTGGGTCATTTCGATGAGCCGGAAGTCGAGGGCTTTGTCGAGGCTGTGGTCCTGCGGCATCATCGAGCGGCGGCCGACCGCGCTGGGCATCGGCGGATTGTAAAGGACCGATTCGAGATCGATATGTTTGGCTTTCCAGTGCGTGATGTCCTCGCGTTGGACGAGGCAATCGACGCGGCCGACCATTTCGTCGACGGTGCGGAAGCCGAGCTGGGCCATCCGCCGGCGAAGGTCTTCGGCGAGGTAGAAGAAAAAATTCACCACGTTTTCCGGGGTGCCCGTGAATTTCTTGCGCAGCTCAGGATCCTGCGTGGCGATGCCGACCGGACAGGTGTTCAGGTGGCACTTGCGCATCATGATGCAGCCCATGGTGATCAGCGGCGTGGTGGAGAATCCGAATTCCTCGGCGCCCAGCAGCGCGGCGATGGCCACGTCTCGGCCGGTCTGGAGCTTGCCATCCACTTGCACCCGCACGCGGCTGCGGAGATCGTTGAGGACCAGCACCTGTTGCGTTTCAGAAAGGCCGAGCTCCCAGGGAACGCCGGCGTGACGAATCGAACTGATGGGCGAGGCCCCTGTGCCGCCGTCGTAGCCGCTGATCAAGATCACGTCCGCGTGCGCTTTTGCGACGCCGGCGGCTACCGTGCCCACTCCGGTTTCGGCGACGAGCTTCACGGAGATTCGGGCGCGCGGATTCGCATTCTTCAGGTCGTGGATCAGCTGGGCGAGATCCTCGATCGAGTAAATATCGTGGTGCGGCGGCGGAGAGATCAGGCCGACGCCGGGGATCGAATGGCGCACCCGGGCGATTACGTTGTCGACTTTGTGGCCGGGCAGCTGGCCGCCTTCGCCGGGTTTCGCGCCCTGGGAAATTTTGATTTGCAGGTCGTCGGCGTTGACCAGATAGTTCGTGGTTACGCCGAAACGCGCCGAGGCCACCTGCTTGATGGCGCTGCGGCGGAGATCGCCGTTGGCGTCGGGCCTGAATCGCTCCTCATCCTCGCCGCCTTCGCCCGTGTTGGACCGAGCGCCCATGCGATTCATTGCGATCGCGAGCGTTTCGTGGGCTTCCTTGCTGATCGAGCCGAACGACATGGCGCCCGTGGCGAAGCGCTTCACGATTTGCGAGGCCGGCTCGACGTCGTCAAGCGGCACGGGCGAGCCGTTGGGCTTGAAGTCGAACATGCCGCGCAGCATCAGCAGGTCGCGATTCTGCTGGTCGATGATCTCTGCGAATTCCTGGTAGGTTTCGAAGCTGGATTGCCGCACGGCGTGCTGGAGCTTGCTGACCGTGGTGGGATTCAGCATGTGGCGTTCGCCGCGCACGCGATATTGATAGTCGCCGCCGACGCGCAGCTCGGTTTCCGATTCGTTGGGGGGCTGCATGGCGAAGGCGTGCTTCATCAGCGATTCGCGCGCGATGATCTCGATGTCCACGCCCTCGATGCGCGAACTGGTTCCGGTGAAGTAGCGCTCGACCACGGACTTGCTGAGGCCCACGGCTTCGAAAATCTGAGCGCCCTGATAGCTTTGTAGCGTCGAAATGCCCATCTTCGAGAAAGTCTTGAGCAGGCCTTTGTCGGTGGCCTTCATGTAGCTCTTGAAAACCTTGTCCCAGGAGCTTTCGGCAGGGAAGTGGCCGCTTTGGTGGAGATGCTCCAGCGTTTCGATCGCCAGGTACGGGTTCACGGCGCTCGCGCCGTAACCGAGCAGCAGCGCGAAATGCATCACTTCCCGCGGCTCGCCGGATTCGACAATCAAGGCGACTTGATTGCGTGTCTTTTCGCGGATCAGGTGGTTGTGAACGGCCGAAAGCGCCAGTAGGCTCGGAATCGGCGCGTGGTTTAGGTCGACGCCGCGGTCGGAAAGAATGATCAGCGTATAGCCCTGCTTGACGGCGGCGGAGGCGCGCATGCACAGCGTTTCGACGGCGATCTCCAGCTCCTGCTGGCCGAGCTTCACGGGGAAGAGCGCCGATAACGTGATGGCTTGAAAATCGCCCCATTTCACGCTGCGCAATTTTTCCAGGCGCCAGTTGGAAATGATCGGATGGCGAAGCTTCAGCGTGTGGCACTGCTTCGGAGTTTCATCGAGCAGGTTTCCTTCGCGGCCGATGTAGCTGTTGAGCGACATCACCAGGTCCTCGCGGATCGGATCGATCGCGGGATTGGTGACCTGCGCGAAGGTCTGCTTGAAATAGTTAAACAAAAGTTGCGGCTTGTCCGACAGGCACGCCAGCGGCGTGTCGATGCCCATCGATCCGACCGGCTCCTCGCCCTTGATCGCCGACGGTTCGAGAATGGTCCTTAAATCCTCGTCGGTATAGCCGAAGGCGCGCTGGCGCATCAGGATCGTGTCGTGGTTGGTCGGCTCGACATTTGTCGGGCTCGGCAGATCGTCGAGCGTGATTTGATTTTCTTTCAACCACTCGGCGTACGGTTGACGCGCGGCGAGTTGTTTCTTCACCTCCTCATCGGAGATCAGCCGCTTCTGCTCGGTGTCGACTAGCAGCATGCGACCCGGCGCGAGACGCCCCTTCATGCGCACTTCTTCCGGTTTCACCGGCAGGACGCCGGCTTCCGAACCCATGATGACCAGTCCATCGGCGGTCACGACGTAACGCCCCGGCCGCAATCCGTTGCGATCGAGCTTCGCGCCGATCACGCGGCCGTCGGTGAAGGCCACGGCTGCCGGGCCATCCCACGGTTCCATCAACGACGCATGATATTCGTAGAACGCTTTCACGTCCGGCGACATTTCGGGCGCGTTGTCCCACGCTTCGGGAATCAGCATGGACATCACATGGGGCAGCGAGCGTCCGGCGAGCGTTAGCAGCTCGACAGCGTTGTCGAGCGCCGCCGAATCGCTGCCGCCCGCATTCACGATCGGCAGAAGCTTGGCGATGTCTTTACCGAACAGGGGCGACGCCAGCACCGACTGCCGCGCGTACATCCAGTTCATGTTGCCGCGCAGCGTGTTGATTTCGCCGTTGTGGCAAATGTAGCGGTAGGGGTGCGCCAGCTTCCAACTAGGGAACGTGTTGGTCGAAAATCGCTGGTGGACCAGGCAAAGCGCGCTGGTCACTTCCGGATCGGAAAGCTCCCGGTAAAAGCTGGCGATCTGCGGAGCAAGCAGCAGACCTTTGTAGACGATCGTGCGCGTCGAAAGCGACGGAATGTAGAAAAGTTCCTTTTCCTTCAGGTCGGACTTTGCCACGGCCGTGGTTGCAGATTTTTGCAGGACGTAGAGCTTGCGCTCGAGCGCGTCCTGATCCATGCCGGAAGGCGGGCGGACGAAAATCTGCTCGATATAGGGCTGTGAATTGCGCGCCACGCGCCCGATGGTGTTGCCATCGATCGGCGTGTCGCGCCAGCCGAGCACGGAAAGTCCAAGTTTTTTCGCGGTCTGCTCGACGATGCCCTTGGCGAGCATGCGATCGTGCTGCTCGACCGGCAGGAACATCATGCCCACGCCGTAGGCGCCCGGCGGGGGAAGCGTAAAGCCGAGCTTGGCGCACTCGCGCTCGAAAAACTGGTGCGGAATCTGAATCAGGATCCCTGCGCCGTCGCCCGTTTCCGGGTCGCAACCGCACGCGCCGCGATGCGTGAGGTTCACCAGAATCTGGATGCCCTTCAGGACGATGTCGTGCGATTTGTGGCCTTCGATATTGGCCACGAATCCCAGGCCGCAGGCGTCATGCTCGTGTTCGGGGCAGTATAGTCCCTGCGCTGCGGGCATGCCGACGTTCGGATAGTATTTTTCCTGGCGCTTCTTCGTCATCGAGTCAAATTTCCTGGAGTTTCGATCTTAGCATTGATGCAAGCCCTGTTCGGCTTTGAACCTGCGCCCGCAGACCCCTCAATATTTTCGATACGATCCATCAGGAATTTGAATCGAGTGTTTTCGCCGAATGAAAGGGGGTGTTTGGCGGGCTCCGGCGCGGCCAGCGGGTAGGCGCACGCAGGGGCGCTATTCGGGATGAAAATGCGGCAGCGGCGCGGCGCTGATAATTCCCGATATTGCCGTGAAGCCCGCGCCGAACATGAGCGCCAGGCTTGCACCGCCGAGCGACACTCCGCCGTGCGCGGTCAGCTCGAAGATCACCGCGACCACGGACACGCCGATGGATTGGCCCAGCAGCCGTGACATGGTGCTGATACCACCCGCTCCGCCGCTGCGTTCTTTCGGGGCGGCGGCCACCATCGCGCGATTGTTTGGCGCGCCGAAAACCCCAAACCCTGCACCGCCCAGCGCCGCTCGCCACACAATCTGCCAAACGGAGGGATGCCGTCCGACGAGGCCCAGCAAGATCAGTCCTGAGGTCATTCCGGCGATGCCGATCGTCCCGAGGATGCGGATTGGAATGCGGTCCGCCAGGCGCCCCGAATAATGCGACGTGATTCCCGCCGCAACCGGCCACGGGCTCAGAAGTAGCCCCGCCATGACCTGCGAATAGTGCATGACGTCGATGAAATAAAACGGCAGCACGACCACGGCAAGCCCTTGCGCCACGAAGGCGCACAGCGATGCGCTGACCGACAGCGCGAAAATCGGCCTCTTGAAAAGATCGATCGCGAGCATGGGAACCGGCAGACGATTTTGTCTCCACACCAGAGCCACGCCAAAAAGAAACGCCGCAGCGAGCTCCGCGGTGACGACGGCGACGCCCTGTCCTGTGCCGACACCGTCGATGCCACGGACGAGCAGCGTGACGGCGATGCCGTTGAGCAGCGCGCTCCAAATGTCCCAGCGATGCCGCGAACCTTTCGCCGGCGCCAAGCATCTTTCTGACATGCTCAGCGCCAGCAGTCCGAACGGGATATTGATCGCGAACAGCCAGTGCCACGTGGTGATCGCCAGAATGGCAGAGGCGACGCTGGGGCCTGCCGCAGCCGCGGTGAAAACCACAAATCCGCCAAGCCCGATTCCGCGGCCGAGCAGCGCGCGAGGATAGGTGAATCGCATCACCGCCGCCGACGTGCTCCAGATGCACGCCGCGCCGACTCCCTGAAAGACACGCGCGACGATCAGCTGATTCAGCGAATGCGGAAGCGAGCAGCCGACCGAGGCGAGCGTGAAGAGCACTAACCCGGCCTGGTAGACCTTTTTGTATCCGATGATGTCCACGAGCGACGAAAGCGGAACGACGCAGATGCTGACGGTGAGAAGAAAGGCGTTCACCACCCAGATCGAGGACGCCGGGCTGGCATGCAGCTGCGTGGCGATGCTCGGCAGAGCGGTGTTGGCGATGTTGCCGTCGAGCACGGACATCGCCAGGCCGACGAGATAACTCATCATCGCCCAGCGGCGGCGGTCGGCGGGCAGTCCGTCGGTGAACTGCGCGTCGCCGGCCACGGGAAGTGTAATCTCCGCCATTTCTTCTATAGGGCCCCGGGATGTTTTTCGGATTCTGCGGTTGCGGGCCAGCGCTCGTTCACGTGCGCCGCTCGCGAATCATGCGGATGGCGTCGGGCAACGCCGCGCCCGCCGGTTTCTCAGGATCGGTATCGCCGTTCGCGCCGCTCAAATCCTCCACCGGCGTGTCGCCTTCGCCGGGAGCGAGAAACAGATTCGTTTCGATGCCGTGCTGGCGCGTGTACAGATCGTAGTAGCGGCCTTTTTCGGCGTAGAGCGAGGCGTGCGTGCCGCGCTCGATGATTTTCCCCGCTTCGACCACCAGGATCTGATCGGCGCGCCGGATGGTGGAAAGGCGGTGTGCGATCACGAAAGTCGTCCGGCCGCGCATCAGGAATCGCAGGCCCTCCTGGATGAGCGCTTCCGATTCGGAATCAAGACTCGACGTTGCTTCGTCCAAGATCAGGATGCGCGGATCGGCCAGGATCGCGCGGGCGATGGAGACGCGCTGTTTCTGCCCGCCGGAAAGCTTGACGCCGCGCTCACCGACGACGGTTTCGTATTTTTTCTCGAAGTTCTCCGCGAATTCGTCCACGCGCGCGATGCGGCAGGCCGCGAGTATTTCTTCTTCGGGGGCATCCGGCCGGGCGAAGGCCACGTTTTCACGAATCGAGCCGTCGAAAAGAAAAGTCTCCTGTAGCACGACGCCAAGCTGGGTGCGGTAGGATTCCAGGCGCACCCGGGCCAGATCGACTCCGTCGACCAGCACCCGCCCCGCCGAAGGAACGTAGAAAGCGGCGACCAGGCCGATGATCGTGGATTTTCCCGCGCCGGATGGACCGACGAACGCGCTCACCGTACCGGGCTGCGAGTCGAAACTGACGCCATAGAGAACCTGCTTGCCGGTTTCGTAGGAAAAGTCGACGTCTTCAAACGTCACGCGGCCGTCGATGCGGGGCAGCTTCACGGTCCGGTTCGGATCTCGATCCTCGGGATTTTCAATCAGCACTTCGCGTGTGCGTTCGAGTCCCGCCAGGGCCTCCGTCATCATCGGGCCGAGGCTGACCACCTGCGCGACGGGCGCAATCAGCATGATCAGGAAAGCGTTATAGGAAAAATATCCGCCGGTGGTCAGCGAGCCGGCAATCATTCTTGTGGCGCCGAGATAGAGGATCGTGGCGCCGACAATTCCCGTAAGCACCGTAGCCGAAGCGCTCATCAAAGAGGTCGCGTTCAGCGTTTGCAGCACGTTGTCGAGCAGCTTCTGCACGCCGGCCTGGAAAACCTGGCCTTCGCGCTCTTCGGCGTGATAGCCCTTCACCACGCGCACGCCACCCAGCGATTCGGTCAGGCGTCCTGTGACTTCCGCATTGATTTTCGGACGCGCGCGGTAGATTGGGCGAATCGTCCGGAACGCGTATCGCAGGCTCAGCGCAAATACGAAAAGGAACACGGCGGCCGCCGCCGTCATCGAGACGCTGACGCGCACGAGGTATCCGAGCGCGAGGATCGCCGTCATGATTCCGCCGGCGAAATCGACCAGCCCCGTGCCGACAAGGTTCCGCACGCCCTCGACGTCGCTCATGATGCGCGAGACGAGCACTCCGGTTTTGTTCGCGTCGTAGTAGGCGATGGGCAGCCGGCCGATATGCTCCTGCACCTTGACGCGCAGTTCGGTAATCATCCGCTGCGAGGATTTCGAGAGCAGTTGCGTGAGGCAGTAGGAAGTCAGCGCCTGAATCAATGTGGCGCCGAGGACGACCAGGACGAGCGGCAGCAGAAGCTTCGTGTGGTGCTTGGTCACCACATCGTCGATCAGATATTTCGGCGTGATGGGTAGCGCGAACCCGCACAAACGATTGACGGCCATCAGCAGGAAGCCGACGATCAAAATGCCCCTGCGCGGCTTGATCAGCTCCCAGACGTGCGGGAGCAATTTCCAGAAAGACTGCTTGGCGGGATGGCCGTGCCCGACGGTCGAGGAGCGCGCGGGGCGGTCGCCCTTCAAATTTGCGGGCCCCGAGGGGCCTGATGTAAATGGAGGCATCCGCGATTCGTTCGCCGGCGCTAAATTCCCGTGAACTGCTCCGATTATAGCGGAAGCGAAGTGCGCGCGCGACGACTGCTGGGTGTGAATCTGAAAGTGTGTGTGCGGAGCTATACCGTAGGACTCATGTCGCTCGACGTGCCGCCGGCGGCAGGCACGTAACACTTGCGGGTGTAATCCATCACCATGCGGTCGGCGTTGAAGCGCCAGCCGAGGGTGCGGATGGTGCGCTTCATGCGCCGGATCCAGCCGCGGGGCAGGCCGTCGCGGTCGCGCTCGTAGTAGAGCGGAATTACTTCGTCATGCAGCGTACGGTAGAGGTCTTCGCCGTCGCGCGCATCGTGAACGTCCATGTGCGAATGCGTGCGGCCGGTGCCGATGGCGAATCCGTTGAGGCCATCGTAGGCTTCGGCCCACCAGCCATCGAGCACGGACAGATTCAGGCCGCCGTTGAGAACGACCTTCTGACCGCTGGTGCCGGAGGCTTCGAGCGGCCGCCGGGGATTATTCAGCCACACGTCGACACCCTGGACGAAATGGCGTCCGACGTTGATGTCA
>Ga0210391_10000744_pt1 | contig 31950 bp, 22 predicted proteins | sample IncBWC12OmetaG_FD_160573 | JGI IMG/M metagenome (GOLD analysis project Ga0210391, IMG submission 160573) | Forest soil microbial communities from Barre Woods Harvard Forest LTER site, Petersham, Massachusetts, United States - Inc-BW-C-12-O ... | reverse complement strand
AGATTCATGATGACCTGTTCCAATTGCGCTGAGTCCGCCTTGACCCGCCCGAGCCCGGGGTCGAGATCGATCCTTTGGCTGATGTCGTCACCGAGAACAGATGGCAACATTTCCACCAACTGAGTAACCAACGCGTTGAGGTCCAACACGCGTTCCTGGAGCACCTGCTTCCGGCCGAAGGCCAAGAGCTTCCTCGTTAACGACGATGCTCGATCAGCGGCTTTTATAATTTCGGCCAGCTCCCGACTGAGGGGAGCACCGGGGCTAACTGCGTTCAATGAAAGTGCAGCTTGGCCGCGGATGATCATGAGCAAGTTGTTGAAGTCATGGGCAACGCCACCCGCGAGTCGGCCGACGGCTTCCATCTTCTGCGCCTGTCTGAGTGCTTGCTCCGCTTGCTCGCGCCCGGCGATCTCTTTTTCTAACTCAAGATTCGTGGCTGCCAGCTCACCGACGTGAAGTCGCGATGATTCCGCCATGTAAACGGCGAACGCGAGTACCATGGCGACCAAGCTGCCGAGACCGAAGACGAGCATCGGCAGAGGCGATCGTATGTAAGCAACGGCCCCGCTCTTCGGCCACGCGCGCACCCGCCAGTGTAACTGCCCAAATGCTATGTTCGCTTCCTGGACATAGCGCCCTTCGCGAACGGGTTCGGGCGAGGCGCGACGATAGATTTCTTCATCGCCATCGTAAACAGCCACCCAATAATCGGGCGCGACACCTTGGAGGATGGAAGATAGTAATTCCTGGTACTGAAATACACCGACCAGATAACCGCTCAATTCCTTCTTTGAATGCACTGGCACGAAAACCCAGAAACCTCGGCCACCCTGCGGCAGGTTCCCAGGCGAAGTCGTCACGACGGTGCTCCCGCGGTCCGCGGCGTCTTCGAGCATGGCGCGCTGATTCTGGTCAATACCTTGCGCTACTCCGGTGTCAGTTTGATGTCCTATTTCTGGCGTCATCCAGACTACGTGGAATGTTGGATCCACCCACTCGATCGCTTGGTAGGCGGGATAGCCACTCATCACCAGACTCGCATCGGATTCCATGTCCTGCTTGCCGGGTCCCGCCTGCCAGTACCCCGCCAAGCGCTCGAGCGGAAGAATACGCGCTCTCAGTTCCGATTCTGTCTTGGTTTTAACGAATAAAGCCTCCTCTCTCGTCGCGGCCTCGATCTCGGCGCGTCGGTGGATGAGTAGTAGTTGCCAAAGTACCAGGGCCGCGATGATGGTAGTCAAGCCGAAGACGGCCGGTAGCAACAACCGGCTGACGAGGGTCCTGTCGGTTCTTAGTCGCAATTTAGCTGCCCAATCTGGGCGGGGCGCTTAGAACGATGGGATGAGGCCGGGGATCGGTCAGGCCACCGCGCTCTAAGTAGGGTTCTGATTATAGTCTGCGGTGAATCCAGTGCAAGTAACAAGCGCGCCTTGGCATCGAGACGAGCCGCCGTCCGGACGCAGCGGATGCGGTTCGGGCATCCCTTGCGGCGAAGACGCCGCGGAATTTGCTGCCGGAAAATAACGGCCTTCCGCAGATCAAACTGTCTCAGGAATTTTTCCACGTTCGATGGTCCCGCTCGAAGGAATGTGTCTCGTGGGGACGCGTTTTCCTCTTCATTTCGTACAGCGCGCGGTCGGCCGCTCCGAGCAAGTCGTCCCGGCTTTCTCCGTCCTTCGGATAAACTGCTGTGCCAACGCTCACTGAAATTCTTGGCCCTTCGGCGTCGAGCGCCACACGCTCCCGGATTCTGTGGGCCACGCGATCGGCTTCGGGGGGCCCGGCTTCCGGGATCACCAGCGCGAACTCGTCGCCCCCGTAGCGTGCGGCCGTGTCGATTTCGCGACAATGCACACGGAGGATATCCGCCGTACGGCAGAGCGCGCGGCTGCCAGCCAAGTGGCCGTGTGCGTCGTTGATGGATTTCAGTCCGTCGAGATCGAGCAATAGCACGGCAAATGTCCTGTTCGTACGGCCGAAGCGACGGATTTCGGTATCGAGGACGTCGATAAGCCTTCGATAGTTCGCTAGTCCGGTCAGTGGATCGCTCACCGCGAGATTCAGAATCAGTTCGTCCGCGCGACGCCGCTCGGCGGCCTGGGCCGCCAGAGCGAGGGTCATCACCGCTACGATTGCCATAAACGACTGGAGAAGCAGAAGTGATTCGTTTTTTGTGCCAATCGCGAACGGCCCATAGCCGTGGAGAGTGCCCCAAACGGCGACGCTTGAGAGCAGCACGATCACAAGGGAAGCCTCGCGCTGCCCGAATCGCAGGGCCGCCCAGATCAGAAAGGGCACGCAGAGATACTCCAACGGGTAATTCCGCGGGGCGCGGAAGAGCAGGCCACAGAAGACGATTTCGCCGACCAACAGCAGGCCCGCAGTTAGCGCGAGCATTTCGCCGAACGTCGCCCAGCGCCAGCGGATTCGGAAATTCGAACTCCACGAAATCAGCAGCGGCGCCACGACGATCGCGCCCACACCATCGCCCAGCCACCACGTCAGCCAGATGTCGCGGTAGTCCGGCCAGGGCGCAAATCCTCCCAGCGAAAGCGATGTAACGCCGATCGTGGCGGCCACGGCCGTGCCCACGGTTCCCGCGAGCAGAGCGAATTTGAAGGTGTCGGTCCCGCGCTCAAACGCTTTTCGCCCGTTGGCGAAGCGGATTACCAGATAGGCGGCGACCAAACTTTCGAGCGTGTTTCCCGTCGCTATACCGAGTGAGGTCAGCGCCGTGCCGACTGTCGTAATGTTCACGAGGAAGGCGCCGAGAAAAACGCCCGGCCAGACACGCGTACCGAAAAACAGAATCGCCGCGACCGCGATTCCCGTTGCGGGCCACACGGCCGTCGAGCTGGGATGCACGAACGCCATGCTCAACCCCAGTTTGCCGGCGAGGAAGTAGGCAACCGTCAGAGCAGGGATGATGAGCAAAACGTTTTTTCGATTTTCCGCCGTCGTGAGGTCCATGAGGCTCGTCCTCATCCAGCTTGGCTGGTTGTCCTATGAAATATGACGCAGCGGACTGCTGATACGATCAGTCGAACGGACAGGCGAAACGCCAAAACGTCATACAGCGAACGCTGTAGCCCCAATGTATAGGTTACTCGGCACTCGACACCGGGCGGGTCGGACTCATGATTCGCCTTGACGGCGTCTCGGACGCGTCGCCAGTGCCACGAATGTGTCCAAGCCGATTTATTGATTCCGGGCAATTTACGCGGCAAATTTCTGGAGAGTCGTTATGGGACGCCACCCCTTGGTGATCGCTTCCGGGTTTAGGCCTCATTGGTTTCGTTGCGAACCGCAGAGTGAATACGCTCGGTCATTGAGTGACCGTCGAGCCCGTGCATCCTGTTCGCGCGCTGGGTCTCCGCGGTTTCTGTTGCCAGGCCCAGCGCGACTGCGACTTCCTTGCTGCCTTTGCCATCGCCAAGGAGCTGCACGCATCGGCGAAATTCTTGTCGTGAAATATGGCCTGTTGAGGCGAAGCAAATCGACGGCGGCCAGCAGATCGCGTGTCGATCGCCCGAACAATTTAGCGGTTGGCCATGCGCAACTACCGGAAACTCGGTATTGAGTCTTTTGAACGCCCCACGTAGGATGCCGATCGGGGTAGGCGACCGTTGGCGCGTGTGCCATGCCTGGTTGGGCTGAACTCGCCAGAATATCCGCAGATTCCAGGGTTCGCCGCAAGGGGGCGTGTGATCAAACGTATTCTAGTGGCAGACGATCACGCAAGCACGCGACGCTCCGTGCGAACGCTGATTACGCAGCGATCGGATTTGGAAGTGTGCGCGGAAGCAGCCGATGGACTCGACGCGGTGGAAAAAGCAAAGGCCCTGTCTCCGGATGTAGCTATATTGGATCTAGCAATGGAAGGATTAAATGGAGTAGAAGTTGCTGCGGCGATACGCGCGAGCAACCCCAACACCTTTGTCATAGCAGCCAGCATGTACGACGTGGAACCGCTTTTTGGCCGGCTACAAAACGTTGGCATGAAGGGCTTCATATCAAAGAACCACCTTGCGACTGAACTTTTGCCGGCCATCGACGCGGTCCTAGCAGGACGCAGCTGGTTCCCCACGTAGCAATCGCCCTGCCGCTGCTTCGCCGCCGACCGGGGGAATGATCCCTGCTGTTCTGCTTAGCGAAAAGCCAGCAAAACGAGGAGATTCGCTCCGCTTCTCTCTTCCGAATTGCAAATCGAAACCGTTTTTCGACAACCTGCCAGGAATTACGCCATCGGTTGGCGCGTCGATGAGTTGCCCGGTGAGTCCTGATTGTATACCCGCCAAGCGACCTGAATTCGTCGCCAGCCTGAGCAAGTTGTAGGTAGTGATGCCTCATTGTTCCTCAAGGGAGCCTCCAGCCCCTGGACGGCGGAGCTTGGCTGTTGTGGTGACCTGAACGGCATACAGCGTCTCCCCGATTGCGTGTTTTTTGCTGGTCGAAATACCGTTGCGAGAGGTAGGTCAACGGACAGAACCGTGGATCAGAAGCCGAGAGTCTTGTTTCTTTCAATTCGAAATTCCGCCCGAGTTCAGATGGCCGAGGGGTTCTTGCGATGCTTGGCGGGTGATCGTCTGTCCCTACTAGCGCCGCCAGCCGGTAAGGATGGTGATCTGTCTGTTCGCTTTTTGTTCGCTTCGATGTATGATTGGAGTGACGCAAATCTCAACCCTGCAGAGGGGTGGACTTTGAAAAGTTCAACTCATTGGTTTTCTAAGACTCTCTTCGTTGTCTACGTCCTGGCCATTTTTTGGACTTCATTGACCTATGCTTTCGAGCATAAAGTCACGGCAACTCCGATTCCCCCGGTGACTTCCAACCCGCGGGGGGAACCGAGGATTCGGGCGTATGTTGAAGGCGCCGCCAAAACCAGAGGCATAAATCCTCAGGCCGCCGAATGGATTGTTACGCACGAATCTCGGGACCATCCAGAGGCGACCGGAGACGGAGGGGAAAGCCGAGGTCTTTGGCAAATCAATCGGGCTTGGCACCCTGAAGTTTCCGATGCCTGTGCGTATAACGTCGCTTGCAGCACGGATTGGTCTCTGGAGCGCATTCGTGCTGGCCACATAGACGAATGGCGTACCTGGAAATACTGCAAGGAACGGTTTAAAGACTGCCCCTTGGATTCAAAATAACGATTCACGGCGAGAACAGCGCGAAGCTCTTTCTGGACCCTTGGGTTGCCGTTCGTCGAACGATCTACGGCGAATCGAGAAAACAGAGGCTTGTAGCTACGGTCTAGTATTTCCGCGAAATGTTCAAACCAAAACTCTCGATACCGGAAGTGTTGCTAACGAGTCCGCTGACAATACGGTGCCCGTTGTGCGGAGCAAAGCCTGGGAGAGACTGCCACGCAAAGTCGGGAGTATTCGCAGCTGTTCACGTAGTCCGGATCAAAGCGGCAGCAACTGTTGGCGTGGAGGGGAACTCGACGTGAAGCAATCTGGGTAGGTAAATGACGTGAGCCGGATTACCGGTGGAGTTCGTAGGGGGGTCCGTAACGACTGAACGGTTTGTTGAAAAAGGCGTTTGAACCCGGTCTTGCCACCCCGGTTAACGAATTGCTCCTCGCGAGAAGACAACAAAAGGAGGGGATCTCTCAGCCTCTCTCTTCGAAATCTCGAGCCGAAACCGTTTTTCAACCACCGGCTCATCAGGACTGGCTCGCGCGGTCGCGGGCCGACGCTGTTCAACTCGGATCTCCGGTGAGTACTTAGCGCGACACAGGTCTACGCTGTGTGCCCTATTGCACAGTCTTTACAGATCGAATACGCGAATAGTGTGACTAGTGGAATGCCCATGAGGATTTGCCTTGAAGCCTATCGTGAACGAAAAATCGACTAAGGACGCTCCGGAGCTTTCCCCTTCTGCGTCACCGCTATTTCCCGAACGAGAAAGAAGAATCGGAACCTTGCAGTATCGTGCGCTGCTGGAAGCTGCGCCGGACGCCATCGTGGTGGTCAATCAGTCCGGGACAATTGTTCTGGTCAATGCGCAGGTCGGCAATCTCTTCGGATATCGCCGTGGGGAATTGATAGGCCAACCCGCCGACATTTTGGTGTCTGAACATTCCCGGCTTCAACACAGAGACCATCACGCTCGCTTCCTGACACCGCGCTCAGAACGTCCCGCGCTGCTGGGGCATGAGCTATTTGGTTTACGCAAGGACGGCACCGAATTCCCCGTCGAAATCAGGCTAAGCCCGGTGGACACGAAGCAGGGAGTCCTGGTCGCCAGCGCGATCCGGGACGTAAGCGTCAGGCGAAAAACGGAAGAAGATCTCCGAAGATTTGCTGCGATTGTCGCATTTTCAGACGACGCGATTATCGGAAAGACTCTCGAAGGGATCATTACGAGCTGGAACGCGGGTGCGGAGCGAGTCTACGGGTATTCGGCCGAACAGGTCATCGGGAAGTCCATCGATGTTCTGGTTCCCGCCGATCGGTTAGATGAGATTCCCGCGCTTCTGGAACGCTTGAAATCCGGTAAGAAAATCCGTAATTTTGTGACTCGTCGCGTGACAAAGGACGGAGAAGAACTCCAGATTGAACTTACCATGTCCCCAATACGAGATGCTCTGGAGAGAATTGTTGGCGCTTCCGTCATCGGCCGCGACATTACGAGTTACAAGGAAACGGAAAGCAACCTGACAAACAAGGTGGAGGAATTAAAGGGCTGTAACGAGGAGTTGGCGCAACTTGCCCAGATTACCTCTGACGATTTGCCGGAGCCGCTGCGGGTAGTGACGGAGTCCGTTCAGCTTCTTGCAACGCGGTACAGAGGAAAGCTGGACTCTGATGCCGACAAGCTTTTTGCCGCCGCGCTAGCCGGGGCCCAAAGCATGCAGCGGTTGATCGCGAGTCTCAAGGTTTTGACGAGTATCGGCTCGACAGGTACGAAGCTCATTGACACTTCCAGTGAAGATGCATTGCAACAGGCCATGTCGGATCTTGCAGGCCCCATCGGAGAGAGTGGCGCGCTATTGACGCACGATCCTCTGCCTGACGTCGTCGCGGACAATATGCAGCTGGTTCAGTTGTTTGAGAACCTGATTGAGAATGCGATTGAGAACAAAGCTGGGGAAAATCCCCATATACACGTCTCCGCAATCAAGAACGACAAACAGAGATGGATATTCTCGGTGAGGAATAATGGCACCGGTATTGATCCGGGGAACTTGGAGCGACTGGACAGACCCCGAGAATTACGCGGAACGAGGATCGATCTGCTCATCTGCAAGAAGATTATCGAGCGTCACGGGAGCAGCATGTCAGTCGAGTCGCAACTCGGCCATGGTTCCACTTTTCGTTTTGAGCTGGCGGCGAGCGAGAGACGAAACTGAAAAAGTGAAGGAAGTCGCCTCACTGCCGGAGTACTACGTGGTCCGGTTTGAGGCGAATAGTGTGAGCCGGAAGGAAACTCGACGTAAAGGGGTAAGCGCGAGATACAGATTACCCTTGCGCGCACCCCGCCGGGAGAAGGATGAGTCGCGCCAACGCCAGGGTCTTGAAGGGAGTTTACTCGGCTTGACCGAACGGCCGTCAGGCACAAGCAAGTCCGGAAACCGAGTGGCTGCGCGCGCGACCGATGCATCAGGGCGTTTTCTTGGATGGCGGCGTTTTTTCCACTCCCTTGGTGCTGATCAATGCCAAGAAGTCTTTCGAGTTAAACGGGTATGCGCGGATGGACTGTTGTCCGGTGGTGCTCAAGGTGACGTCGACGCGCCGATTGTTGGCCAAGACCATTACCTCGAGATTATCCAGCATCTGTTGCCTGTCGGCGGGAGTCAGGTCCGGATCTTGCGCTATTAGCTCCTTGGTCTGGTCGGCAGTCAGCTGGTCTTCTTTGCCAAGTGGTTGCGTATCAATGTGGTCGGCAGGTACACCGTGTCCCACGAGGAAGTTCTTCGTGCGATCCACACGTCGCTCGGTCAGATGCTTGTTGAATTCAACCGTGCCGCGGGGATCGGCATGGCCACTGAGAATCAAGTGGGCATCCGGCATGTATTTCAGATAGCTCGTAAAGTCTGTGGCGAGCGAGGCGAGGATCGCTGCCTGGCTGTCGACCAGGCCGCGGTCGGGATGCTTGGGGCTCGGCCGGGCGGTTTGAAAGTAAATGCTGTGGAGAGCAAGCTTGGTTTCCAACTCCTTGATCTCAGGAGCTGGGGCCGGCGGAGCTTCGACGTTCACGTTGGTCGTGGAGGAGGCCGCGAGTGCTGGGTTGCGGTCATCGCTTAAGTTGCAAGTAACCGTGATGGCGCCCGGCTGTGCGCCGCGCGTATTCAGAGTCGCGTTCGCGCTATTCGCTGTGATGTCGCCGGCGCTGGTCGTGTAGCTGTAGGTCAGCCTGCGGCCATCCGGACTGCTTGCGTCCGAACTGATGGTGGAGGTCCCGCCTGGCGGCACGCTGGCCGGATTCGACGAGCATGAAATCACGGGCGGATGGGGCTGCTTCACGACGAACCTGGCGCTGCAGGATGCCATACCGGTTTTACGGCCATCGCTCAGGTTGGCTGTGACGATGTAGGGCCCGGGCTGCAACCCGGCAGTGTCAATCTGTGCGGAGGGGCCGCCGCGCCCGGTCACATTCACGCCACTCCCACTCCAGCTGTAGGCAATCGTACGCTTGGAATCGAAATTGGATCCAGTCGCATTCGCGGTCACGATTTCTGCTGCGAAGACTTCACCCGGTTCGACCGAACAAGACGCGCTTGGGGCTAGCGCGGCGGGCACGCTGGATCGGAAGACGATTCCCGCTGAAAGGCGCGTGTTATCGCGGGTACCGGTTGTGCCCGCGGCGGAAGAGGGATCCTTGAACCGAGTCATCAAGTATTCGGCTTGGATGAGGCGGATCGCGAAATGGCGGCTCACGTTGAGGTCAAGTCCACCTCCCACGGCCACGGCAAGAACGTTCTCGGAGGGGAGGGGAGCACATTCCGGAGAACCCGTACAACCGTTGATCGTTACCCTCTGCGCGTTCGCATCGCCGACCAAGGCTTGAGCAAAGAGCGTGAAGCGAGGCTGCCGGTAGGAAAGGCGCGGGCCGCCCATGTACGTAAAGACCTTTCCGTCAGCGCCCACATCGCGAGCAGGGCCTCCGGGCTGATTGAACGTGAGAGTGTCAGCGTGGTAGCCGGCAAAGTCGCCAACGACCCCGAAGTAGCGGTTAAAGTTGATCGCAAGGTTGGTGTCGCCTCCCTGAATATCCGCGATTCGATTTTGAAGGCTCATCGGCGTAGCCAATACGTTCGAATAACCCAGGAAGAGCTCAAGCCTGGGCCAATCACGGCTCCCGGCTTCTCGCTGCGGCGCGGGCGTCGGGATGGGAACGGGCGGCGTGGCCTCGACGGCGGCGGCTGCCGCGCCGGAATCGGCGGCCGTATCCTTGTCCGCTGTGGTTCCGGCCTTCGCCGGGGATCCTGGCTTGGGTGCGTCGTCAGCCCGGAGTGGGTACGCCAGCAGAAAACTAATCGCAACGGCGGCAAACATGCGCGCTACAACTTTCATCGTCGGCTCCTGAGTTGCGCTTCGTATTCGCCTGACTCGATCCAAGGCACGATCTGCGAACCTCTTTGCTTTTGGCCTGAATTACCTGAAGCCTTAGGGCACATTGATGATGGTATTCACCATCGTGACGGGTCCGACCAGAACCAGGGCTCTTCCGTCGAGCACGGTGAACGGCGGCGCATTGTTGCCGGCGGTAGAGAACGTTATTGCGGACATGGCGATGATCGTTCCCACCATGGTGCCGCCCCCGGCCCCGTTGATGGTCGCGGCGCTGCCAACTTGCCAGAAGACGTTTGAGGCCTGAGCGCCGTTGGTCAGGATCACGTTGCGAGGGGCTCCTGCTGCGCCGACCGTGAGAGTGGTGGACATCTGAAAAACCCAGACAGCGTTCGCGTTGCCCTCGGCGTTTAGCGTGAGATCGCTCCCCGTCAATAGAAAGGAACCAGCCGGGGCGGTATAGACTCCGGGAGTGAGTGTCAACCCACCGAGGTTGGCGCCTGGATTTGCGCCCGGCGGCAAGTTAGCCATGGCGTTATATGCAATCAGCGCGTCGGCTGCGGCGTCCTGTGCAACCAACAAGGTCGTAGCAGTTCCTTCATTCGGACAACTTGTAGTCGGAGGCGGCGGCGCGGTGTAGATCTCCCCGTTGACGACTCCGACGTTCAGCGGGGTTTCGATATAGCTGCAAGGCGCCGGACTTCCGGGCAGGGTCGTGTCATTGAAGCCGGTCACTGCCGTCGAGACCGCGGTAGTGCCGAGGTCTCCGTTGTTAATCTGCGTATTGATTCCTTGGTTGGTGATTCCCGCGCCGCCCCCAAACGCGCCGAAAGCGGCGGCCGACCCGAGGTCGATTGGTGCGGGGCCCGCTCCTGCGAACGGAGGACCGGTGGTAAACGTCCAGGGATTCGTGGCGACGCCCGCAACCAGCGGATTGCCGGACAGATCCCTGGCGCCGGTCGTCACCGTGGCCGTGTAATCCGTGTTCATCGCCAGAGGGCTAGTCGGCGTAAACGTCGCAATGTCGCTCGACGCTGGGTAGGTTACTGTTCCGACGACAGGGATCGCGCCGGGCGCTGTCAGCGTGAAGGTCAAAGACGTGAGGGTTGCCGGATTCATTGGTTCGCTGAAGGTTGCGTTTACGCTCGCGTCCAGCGCAACGCCGGTCGCGATGTTCGCCGGATTGGTGAGAGTGATGGTCGGTGAAGCGGAATTGGCTGTGGTCCCGGTCGTGAAGGTCCAGGGATTCGCGACGGCGCCAGAACCCAGGGCGTTGCCCGCCAGGTCCCGCGCTCCGTTCGTGACCGTCGCGGTATAGGTCGTGCTGGCTGTGAGATTCACTACCGGCACGAAGATGGCGCTGTTGCTTCCCGAGGCGTAGCTGACCGTGCCGGCCACCGGCGTTCCGCCGGGAGCGGCTAACGTAAAGGTCGTGCCGTTGATCGTGGCGGCATTCATGGCCGTACTAAAGGTTGCTGCCACCTGTTGGTTGAGTGGCACGCCGGTAGCACCGTTCGCCGGGTTTGTGGAGATGATTGTGGGCGCACTCGAATTCGTAGTCGTGCCGGCCTTAAACGTCCACGTATAGTCCGCTGCGAGTGGGAGCCCTCCCGCGCTCATCGCTCCCGTGCTAATCATGGCGATATACGTATCGCTCATGCCCAGATTGACCGTTGGGGTGAAAATGGCGGTGTTGCTTGCCGGAACGTATGTAACGACGCCTGCGACCGGTGTTGCACCGGGCGGCCCGGTTAGCGTGAAGGTCAAAGCCGAGATGGTCGCCGGATTCATGGCCTCGCTGAAGGTTGCGGAGACCGCCTGATTCAGCGGCACGCCGGTCGCGTGATTGAGCGGGACGGTAGAAGTCACTGTCGGGACGCCAACGGTTGTAAACGTCCATGAAGTGCTGGCCAGCGCATTGCCCGCCAGATTTGTCGCGCCGGGCGAAATAATGGCGGTGTACGTGGTGTTCAAGAGCAGATTAGCCGCGGGAGTGAACGTGGCCGTCAGGCCGGAATAGGTCACCGTGCCGCCGATGGCCACACCGCTCGGTAGTAACACCATAAAGGTCCCGCCATTGATCGTCGCGGGATTCATCGCTTCACTAAAGGTTGCGGTGACGATCTGGTTGATCGGCACGCCCGTCGCGAGATTCGCAGGGATCGTGGAAACCACGATCGGTGCTACGAACCCGCTTTGTTCTCGACCGCAACCGGCCGCAAGAACGCTCAGCACGATTACCAAGAACCAGATGGCACCGGCCTTCATTGTCTGCATGGGACTCTCCCGTTAATCCGTGCCAAAGCGCTTTCCGGAACCATCGCCAAGCGTTGCCGCCGGAAACTTCTTGATTGCTGAATCTTCATCTCGAGTTCGCATCCTTGGCGATTCGAAGGGGCCTCAGACTGGAACGATGCACGTCTGGTGTCGGCATTGCCTGCTACGGCCGAAAGGGGGCCGACGAAGCATGCTCTTGCGGCCCGGCCATCCGGGCCTGTTCAAGAAAGAACACTCGATATTCGTGTGTCGTTATTAACAACAGCGGGGATTTTCCAGCCAAAGATCTCGACGTGGCAGGGCACTGTGTGTGGGAAGGTCCTGCCGACAAAACGCGGCAGCAGATTCCGGTGAGCGGCGCATGTTGGGCTTCGATTTCTCGGACGGAAGCATCGTTTGAGAGCTATGGTTTTCGGGGGTATTGGTGAAATCTGCGCACGGACCGAGGGGGGCGCCATGAGTTGGACCCTCTGGTTCGAACGAAGCTGTGGTTAAATCCAAACGGCTTGTTTGGTGCCGCTGAGGAATCCAGAAATGCCGTCGAACCCACGTGCAGATACCTGGCGAGACCTGGCGAAGGAAACGTTGGAATTATCAGCGCAGCGCCAAGCGAGTCGCAGCGAAGGGGGGCTGTGCCGAACAGTCGTTTTGATCTTCCCGACACTCCCGAATCGACCAGCGAGGAGTTGTCGAAAGCTGCGACTTCCAACGCGATGAGAGAACCGAAGTGATCATTTCGCATTCCCCCCTGGACCCGACGTGGATGCGATTGATATCTAATTCCAAGCCTTAACGAACAAGGACGTCCTTCTGAGCTGACGAGGAAACCATGCACACAGTCCGAATACCAGGTTTTCGTTTGAAGTCTCTTGTGGGCTATTCTGCGGGAATACTGGCGCTCAGCCTTGCTTTCATCGCGCTCGCTCATGGTAGGAAGGTAAAAGCAGCGGAGAGGGCTGACGGATGCGACGAAGGCTGTCTCAAGGGCGTCATGGATACCTATCTCGATGCGCTCTCGAAACACGATCCCTCGCTTGTGCCAGTGGCCGCACATTACCGTTACACGGAAAATGCCGCACAGATTAAACTCGGCGAAGCGCTGTGGGTGACGTTCAATTCGTACGGTAAATACCGCCACGATGTTTACGATCCCGAGACTGGCGGGGTCGCAACCTATCTTTCCATCATCGAAAACCATGAAATGCCTTATCCGGACTTCCTCGCCATCCGTTTGAAAGTGGCCAACCGAAAGATCACCGAAATTGAAACCGTCGTCGACCGTCACGCACAGGGCACCGAGAACATGCCACCCAAGGATCCGACTTGGATGGAGACGATGAACCGCATCGAGCCGGAATCCACGCGGATTTCGCGCGAGGCGCTCAAGACGGCGGCACTGGGCTATATGCGAGCGGTCGCTTTCCACAACGGAAACCTGGCGCCGTTTGCGGAGTCCTGTATTCGACTCGAAAACGGCACCTTGTCGGCGCTTGGGCCGAACGACAACCCCCCCATCCCGGTTACGAAGTCTCCACCACTTGCAAATGGAAACCCGCCTCCGCCTAGTTTCTTCGTTTTAGGCTTGGGCTGTGGAAAGCAGCTTGACCAAAAATCCTACACGTTCATCACTGGTTATGAAGACGCCCACTTCCCGATTGTGGACACTCAGCGGCAGATCGTGTTCGCTACCTTTGACTTTATGCGGCGCGGCAACGTGGAGAGCTGGACTTTTGAGGGCCGGTCCGTCCCGTACCCCGAAGGCATGCGGTACCCGAACGAGATTCTGAATACGGAGATCTTCAAATTCGTGAATGGCAAGATCACGCGGGTTGAGGCGGTGTTTGAGGGTCCCCAGAGCTACATGCGCGGCACTGGGTGGCCTGGCGGCACTCAAGCCGAATCGCGCCCAATCGACGAGTAATCGTGTCGCGCAAATTACCTCTCGCCTTCGGCCAGCTTCACGAGCGTGTACAACGCCTGATGAGTCGGTGTCGGCACACCCAGCTCCGCACCGCGCCGCGCGATGTATCCGTTCAGCGAGTCGATCTCCGTGCGCTTCCCGCGCATCATGTCCTGCGCGGTGGAAGAGTAAGCTGCGGTGACTTGCGCAGCAATCTTGAACGACCCTTCCACCGCCGCCTGCGGTTCGGAAAATCCTGGCGGATGGACGCCCGCAGCCCGAGCGACCGCGAGGAGTTCGTAGACCGCGGCCTCTACAAGCTTCCGAGCCTCGGGATTTGCCGCGATTCGCCCATACGTCGCGTGGCCGAGCGCCGAAATGGCGTTCAACGCACAATTCGACGTCAGCTTGGCCCAAAGTTCGCCCTCGATGTCCTCTGCAATACGGCAGCCGACGCCGGCACGTTCAAAGACTCCGGAAACGCATTCGCCCTGCGAATTGCGCGGGCCAACGACCAGATTGCCTAGCCCGCTATGTTTCACTCGTCCCGGCTCCGGCACGGACGCTGCGACATAGACCACGGCCGACAGCGCATCAATCCCGGACGCAACACGAATCTGCTGCGCGTTGTCCACGCCGTTCTGCATGCTAACGACCAGCGCCCCGGGAACGAGCAATGGCGCGAGCGCGCGTGATGTCACGGCATTATCGATGGTCTTTACGCAAAAAAGAATAATGTCCGCGCCGCGCACGTCCTTCAGTTCCGTCGATGCTTCGACGCGGACGCTCGCTTTGAATTGCACAGTGTCGAGAAAGAGCCCGTTCTTCTTCACCGCTTCGACGAAAGCCGCGCGTCCAATCATGATTACCGGAGCGCCAGCCTTCGCCAGCATTCCGCCGAAGTATCCCCCCACCGCGCCTGCGCCCACGACAGCAACCCGCGGCCAATTCTTGTTTTCTCTCATGTGGTAACCGCCGAATTCAGCCGATCGAAGGCCCCGGCAGAATGGATGAAGTCCTTATGGCACTGACTGAACTCCCGAGCGCACCTCGATTGCCCCAATCAGGGCAAAGCTTTCGTATTCGGTCATACAGATTCAGCGCGGTCATCGTCGGACGCCAGTTCCTTTCCCGTAGCCATTCGCCTGTTACTTCCGCCTTCTTGTTCTTATTATCGGAACGCCGGCCATCGACCGAGTCTCCGCTAGAGATATGTGATGTTTAAAAGCACAATGAAGGTGCAAGTTTTGCGACCGGTTGGACCTTGTCGCGCTGTCGAATCCGAAAGTCAACAGCAGTCGGCTATCCCAGGCTCCTTAGTTGTCCGTAGGTGAGCGACCGGCGACACTCGAACTCTCGACCCCCTGGTTCGAAGCCAGGCAATAGCCAGCAGGGTCGATTACCCTAAGTCATTGTTCCGGCACCGCATCATGGCTTATTGTTGTCTGGTCGGCCGGAATTATCTCGTCGTCTCATCTTCGTTTCCACGGCACTTCTGCTGATGGCAATCGGCGACATCAAATCGAAAGACTAGATCAGCGATCCGCCAGGCCTCCGCCGCGGGCCGGCTCCAGGTAGTTCTCGACCCAGATCGATTGAAAGGAGAATCCAAATGAGTGGCCCCCAAAGGTTGGTCTCATTTGTGTTGGCGTGCGTTTCGAGCGTAACGATGGCTGGCGCTCAGTCTCAGACGACGCGTGGCCCGGAAGTGAAGAAGATGGCAGTAATGGTCGGCAGGTTCACTGTCGAAGACGAAGTGAAATCCGGGGCAATGGGGCCGAACTCGCCAGAGATGAAATTCACTGGCACTGACGATTGCAGATGGACGGCAGGCGGCTTCGCTGTAATCTGCGAGGCGGCACTCTATAGACCCGGAAGGAAATACTCGGAGGCTTCCTTTGTCTACTACGATCCGACTTCCAAGACATACCGATACCACGCAGTTGACAGTTCAGGAGGAATAGAAAACAAGACTGGTACGGTAAACGGAGACGTATGGACCTGGCTTGGGGAGAGCGTTCTTGCCGGGAAGCTGTATCACACTCGGTACATCATGAAGTTTGTTTCGGCGGACTCCTACGAATACACCGACGAGTCGGGCGAAAGCGAGAGCTCCATGAAGGTGTTCGTGAGCGGAAAAGAGACTCGCGTCGCGGCCACCGAGTCCCCGAAATCGCAATCAACGCAATGAGGGGCGTTCAGACATGAGTTCCAAGGAGCTGGCAGTGGTCGCTTACCCGTCGGTGTCATTCTGAAAGCCTGTTCTTTGATCCGGTCGATGTAAGCACGGCTATGATGAATGAGTCAGGTTCAGGCCCGCCGCACCAATTTCCCAACCCCGCGATATAGTCCGAAAACCACAACGGATTTAGAAAATCGACTACACGTAACCATACACCAGATGCTCTAGCGCCCGCATGAGCTGTCCCTCCCCGACTGCCAGGCCACCTAAACTGGTGTCGTAACCGAGAGCCACACCGGCCTTCTCATGGAAGGACTTAGACGCGATTTGGAATGGGATTCAATTGGCAATGCAGCGGTGGCAAAGGGGATGGAAGTCCAATCCCCTATGCCACGGTGCGCGGCATGCGTTTTGGGGATGAGAGTTGATCAATCAACGTTAATGCGGGTAGCGGCGGTTGATCCTGTGGCCTCCGCGATGGGGGTTCCGACGCCCACGGCTGCGAAGCTGGGAGGCCAGAGTTTGAAGTCGAAGGAACCGGTGTACGTCTGGCCACTGCGTGCAACCGTGTTTCTTTCGTCCACAGTAAAGATGTTTGAAAGTTTGCCGTCAGAGCCAAACATCAGACCGATATGGTGCAGCTTGACGCTGCCTTCGCCTAAGTCCTTCCACACGCCGTAGCAGATTCCACCCGCGGGCGGCAGATTCGCGTTTTCAAATTCAGTTCCGTCCGCGTGCCAGGTCTTAAACGTTTCGGCGAACAGGAAGGGAATCGGAGGGAATATAGGGGCGCCGGATTCGGTTTCGGCGGTGTAATTCACATGCCACAAACCCACGATGGAAACAGGCCCGTTAAAGTCTTCGCCCTCTTGCTGGTTGTCTGCGTGAGGGCTGACGAAGGGAATTGCGCGAGCGGCTCCTGTTTTATCTGGAAGGGCGCAGCCAGCAGCCTTGGCGCCGGAAGCAGTGAACAAAAGACCCAATACTACCAATGCAACAAGAGCGGCGAATCGCCCGCTCCGAAGTCCCGGGAGGATATTCGTTCGATTCATCGTTTCTCTCCTTAAGGTTTGGCTTGAATGCCGCCGCCCTTATCGCCCAGGTCTCCACTCCGCTGCAATGCAAATTGAATCACGTCTTGAACATTCTTGGAACAGCGTGCAAGTCATTCCATTCCGGGCATGTTACGAGTAATTAGCTATCCTTGAAGTACAATTCTGACTCGCTTCTTGACTGCTGCTCGGACCTGGCTCAGAATCAGCCGATTGGAAACCCGGTTGCGGTCCCCCGGCCCCGGAGCCGTTTGGACATGGAATCGAGCCCGCGCACCGCTCTATTTGGTCCCTATTCAGTCGACTTGTGTTCCGGCGAACTAAGAAAGTTTGGGCGCAGGGCAAGGCTAGGTGAGCAGCCATTCCAAATACTGTTAATGTTGCTCGCAAGCCCGGGAGAAATGGTCACACGGGAAGACCTCCGTGCAAAACTATGGGCCGATAACACTTTTGTGGACTTTGATCATGGCCTAAACTCCGCCGTTCAGCGGTTACGGGATTGCCTCTCGGATACGGCCGAGAAACCGCTCTGGGTTGAAACCATTCCCCGCCACGGCTATCGATTCATAGGTCAGGTCGAGTTGCGAGGTAGAACCGGACTTTCTTCGCGCGACGAAGGTCATGCGCCAAAAGGCGAGGCAGCGCAGGGCGGAGAAGATCGAGTCACCGAGGCTGTACGGATGCTTGCTCGAGGGCGCGGCGGGGGCCGGGAAATGCGAAGAGCCGCGGTCTGGACTGCCGTTGTAGCTGCCCTTCTGCTGGTTTGGCCGCTTCTCAAGTTGAGTTCACGTTGGAAGACGGCAGCCAGCACAGAGCCAGTGGATAGCCACCCGATCGCGGTGACGGACAGGGACGCCATTGTCCTCGCTGACTTCGTGAATACGACGGGCGACCCGGTGTTTGATGGCACCCTACGGCAGGGTCTTTCCGTGCAGCTCGAACAGACGCCCTTCGTCCAACTCATCTCCGAAGACCAGGTCAGGCAGACATTGCGCCTGATGGAGAAGCCGCCCGATACGCGGCTGACTCCCAGAGTGGCGCGAGAAGTTTGCCTGCGCGCGAACGCAGCGATGGAAATCGACGGCTCGATCGCCGCCTTGGGAAATCAGTACGTGCTCGGCCTCAACGCCGTCAACTGCAATACCGGAGAGACGATTGCCGGGGAACAAGTGACCGCGGACGGCAAGGAGAGAGTAATCAACGCCCTCGGTAGCGCCGCGTCCGAACTGCGCTCGAAGCTCGGTGAATCGCACGCTTCGCTCGTGCGGTACGATGTCCCGCTCCACCAAGATATGACGGGCTCGCTCGAAGCCTTGCAAGCCTTCACGCGCTGCGCTCATGAATTTGACAACTTCGACTGGCGGACGGCGATTTCGTTCTGCGAGCGCGCGACCAGCCTGGATCCGAATTTCGCCGACGCTTACACCGTAGCGGCCACCGCTCACCTCTTCATGGGCGACAACAGCGTCGCGGCGGAGGAGATTAAGAAGGCGTATAATTTGCGCGACCACGCCAGCGAAGAAGAGAGATTTGGCATAACCGGGGCTTATTACATTCTCGGCACGGGAGACCTGGAAAAAGCGATTGAGGCCGACCGGCTATGGACGCAAACCTATCCGCGCGACCCGTACTCGTATCCGCAGCTCGCCTACCCCTACCGCCTGCTCGGACGAAATGAAGAAACACTCGCAGCCGCCCTTGAGGCGGTTCGACTCGATCCCACGGATGCAACCGTCGCCGACGATATCGTTATCGCCTACGCGAGACAGGGGCATCTCGACAAGGCACGCGCCACGCTTGCAGACCTCGAAGCTCGTCACCTGAATTCTCCCGATTTGCTGTGGTGGTTTATCGACTTCCTTCAAAACGACTCGGCAGGAATGGCCGAGCACCTGGCACGCATGCCAAACTACGGCCGGTTTTCCATCGAAGCCAGCAGCGCGGCTTATGCGGGCAAGCTCTCCGATTCTCGTGGCTTCACACAGCGCGCCATCGCATCCGTTCCGCGGGGAACCAGGAGTGAGACAGGAGCTCTCGATAAGGCGGAATCCGCTCTGTGGGAAGCCCTGTTTGGAGACTCAATGGCGGCGAGAGAATCGGCGATGGGCGCAAGTAAAATGACGACGGTCGCGGATTGGGACGTGCAAGGGATTACCGCGCTTTCCCTGGCGCTCGCCGGAGAGACGGCGCAGTCCCGGAAGCTAGCCAGCGATCTGAACCGGCGTTTCCCGGAGCGCACGATGGTTCAGTTCAGTTATCTGCCGGCGATCCGAGCGGCGTTGGCATTGCATCAGGGCGACCCGCAGGAAGCGATTAAGGGCCTTCGTGCCGCGTCGCCGTACGAGCTGGGCGAGCCGGGCAAAGGCACGCCGATGATGCCCGTCTACGTTCGTGGCCAAGCCTACCTCGCCCTGCATCAAGGTGCGCAGGCGGCCGGTGAATTTCAGAGAATCCTAGACAATCGCGGTCTCGTCGGTAACGACCCCATAGGGGCCCTGGCGCATCTGGGCCTCGGCCGCGCTTATGCGGTGGAGGGAGACACAACCAAAGCCCGCACGGCGTATCAGGATTTCCTTACATCGTGGAAGGACGCCGACCCGGAAATTCCAATTCTCAAGCAAGCCAAAGCCGAAAACGCAATGCTGAAATAGATGTCCGATTCGCAGGAGGAGGCTCGGTAGAGGTGCAACGCGGCGGGCTAACTCCTCAATTGACGGAGCTCGACGATCTCGATCTCGCCCGACACCACCACACGCCATAAAATAACCTCCTGTTTGATCTCTAAGGTTTCGATCATCTACAAAAGTCACGACAGCGTCGAGGACGAAACACCAGGCGGCCTAGCGCAAACCCTTGAAACGGCTAGCGAAACAAAGCGCGCCCGGAGAGATTCGAACTCCCGACCCTCTGGTTCGAAGCCAGATGCTCTATCCAGCTGAGCTACGGGCGCGTGCCCGTCATTTTACAGGTTTTTGGCGATCCGAGCTTGCGGCAAAGTTCATTTGCCCTTTACATCGGTCGATCCGGCGCAGTAGCCTTCCACTGCAAATCGGCTGTGCCATTCGATCGCAGCATGCCAACTTTCTACGACCAGCTCGCCGGCCACAGCGTCGAACGTCTCGCTGCTCTTAGCGACGGAATCTTCGCGGTCGCAATGACCCTTCTCGTCCTCGATCTCCGGGTACCCGTCACCGATACAGTTCACTCCGAACGCGATCTATGGCGCGCTCTTCTGGCCATCGCACCGCAGATCGTCATGTATCTGATGACGTTCCTTACGCTCGGAATCTTCTGGGTCGGTCAGCAAACGCTTCTCAATCATCTCTCGCGCTCCGACCGCGCTCTCACCTGGCTCCATCTGGCATTCCTTTTTGGCGTCACTCTCATGCCTTTCTCCACGAGGTTGCTCGCGGAATTCGCCGGCTACCGCACGGCGCTGTTCGTGTATTGGTTGAATATCGTTTTGCTAGGCGTCGCGCTCTATCTCAGCTGGGGATGCGCGGTCCGGACAGCTCTTGTAAAACCGGACGTTTCACCGGACGTAATCGCGGCCATCTGCCGCCGCATTATCGCCGGCCAGTCGCTCTACGCATTCGGCGCGCTCCTTTGCCTGTTCAACACCTATTGGAGCATCGCGTTCATTGTGGTCGTGCAGCTTAACTACGTCATCGCGCCGCGTCTCCGCAATCGCACCTGAGCCAGGGACGACTCATGGGAGCCATCCGTGACAAATCCAAAAAGCAAACTCGAATTTGAAATGTTCGTCGCCGAGCCGCGAGCTCTCGCTTCGAACGCAGTGCTGATTAAGGGACTCAATGAAGCCGTTCTCGTCGACAACTGCCTAATCCAGAGAGACGCCGAAAGACTCGTCCGCATGATCCGCGCCGCCGGCAGGGAACTGACCACCGTCCTAGTGACCCACGCGCACCCGGACCACTATTTCGGACTGCCCGCGATCCGAGAAGCGTTTCCGTCGGCCAAAATCTACGCGCGAGCTCCGGTGATCGACGCCATGCGGGAATACCGGGCCAAGGTTGTCCACTGGCAGGAAATGTATCCCGGCGAATTGCCCGTAAGCATCCCGATGCCGCAGCCGCTCACCGGAGACAGCCTCCCACTGGAAGGCCACGATATCCAGTTCGTCGATCTTTTTATGGTCGAAACCGTCCACGCCACCGCGTTTTATCTGCCCGCGGAAGAAGCATTCATCGCCGGCGATCTGGTGTACTCCCAGGCGCAGCACTATATGTCGGATGTAAACGACCCCGGCGCGTGGATTGAAGCGCTCGGTAAGGTTCGCAAGCTCGGCCCGATCGAAATGGTTTTCCCCGGCCACGGTCCTGTCGGCGGTCCCGAGCTTCTCGACGCCAGCATTCAATGGATGCGCGACTACATGGAAGTCGCCAAACCCGGCGTCCGTTTCGTCGACATCGCCAAAGCCATGATGGCGCGTTACCCGAAACACGCGCTGGCAATCCTGCTGTGGGTCACGCGCGGTCCAGGCTTCGGTCTAAGCGGCGCCGCAGAACTGGGTATGCCCGCCGGCGTTTTGTAGTTTGGCTGGAGGGGTGGCTAAGCCTTCCTCTGTCCCTCTCACGATCTTCACTTGACTGACGCCGCCCCCCGACACCGGCGTTTATTTCCAAATGAAGACAACGCTACACTCGGTCTCAAACCCTTCGCGGAGCATTCATGTGGACGTCAAGCACCACGCCGTACAAATCCCGGGCATCCTAACGCTTGTCGTCGCAGTGGTTTACAGCTTCTAGGTTCTGGTCGGACTCATAGCTGAGTCGATCTCCGATATCTGGCTGATGATCACTCATCTGCTCAACGCAGCCGTAGCGGCCTATCTCTTCTGGTCCGGAATTCGCATCGTCGGCTGGGCCAGGGGCTTGCCCAGCCTGCAGAGGGGCCGCATCAAGCGGGCAAGAGTATTGCTCGGCGCTCTCTTCGCATTCAACGCCATCAAGACTGAGCTACATCCTCCTGCCTCCGCCGCCGACATCGACGAGCCCCTGAGCAAAGTCCAGGGACAAGCAATCGTTGCGATCTACCTTGCCGTCGCAATTCTCGGCGTGGCTCTGGCGATTTCCGGAATCGTTGCTGGACGCAACGTCGCGGTCACCAGGAACAACGACAGTGCCGACCATCAGTCCGGAGCACGGTCGTGTTGAGCATACGGCTTGCAATACGGGCCAATTCTTGGGAAGCTACGCGAAGATCAGGCATACGTATGGGGGGTGAAAATGAGCAGAAAATCGAAGCCATCCAAGAAATCCGCGTCCGGCGCATCCATCAACCGCCGCAGTTTCATGGGTACGCTAGCAGCGGCGGCCGGCACTGGCGCGGTCGCAGGCTCTCTCTCGCCGTTCGCGCCGTCAGCCAGTGCGGAAACGGTGCATTTCGTCAGTCCGCCCGGACTCGGCGGCGCAGGCGTCTTCCGCACTGAATGCGACATCCGCGATTGCGACATCGACGGTGACATTCCGCTCAGTATCGACGGCGCATTCTATCGTGTCGGCCCCGACTGGCAGTATCCCCCCATGAAGGGCAACATTCCGTTCGACGGCGAAGGTCACGTCAGCATGTTCCGCATCTCCAACGGACACGTCGACTTCAAAAGCCGCTATCCGCGCACCCAGCGCTTTAAAGCGCAAGCCGCCGCGCGCCGCCGTCTCTTCGGCATGTACCGCAATCCGTTCACCGATGATCCCAGCGTCAAAGGCGTCAGCCGCGGCACGGCCAACACGCACGTCGTCTATCATCATGGCCTGCTTTTCTCATTGAAGGAAGACAGCCCGCCGGTGGCCATGAATCCGCACACACTGGAGACGGTCGACGACTATTACACTTTCGGCGGCGGACTCCACAGCCTCACGCATACGGCTCATCCGAAATTCGATCTCGCCACCGGCGAGATGATCTCCTACGGCTACGAAGCCAAGGGTCTGGCCACCGACGACGTCTACGTTTTCTCGGCCGACCGCACCGGCCACATCACCTGGGAGTGCTGGATCAAAGTCCCCTACGTCGGCATGATCCACGACTTCGCAGTTTCGCAGAAATACATCGCGTTCCTGATTCTTCCCATGGCCACCAACCTCGAGCGCATGAAGCAGGGCCAGGTTCACTTCGCCTGGGATTCCACTCTGCCCACCTGGTTCGGCGTGCTCGAACGCGGAGGCGACGGCAAGGATCTCCGCTGGTTCAAGGGTCCCGAGCGTTGCGCCACGCACGTCATGGGCGCGTTCTCCGACGGCAACAAGATATACGTCGACATGGACATGGCGCTGAAAAACCAGTTTCCGTTCTTCCCCAATCTCCACGGCGAGCCGTTTGATCCAAAATCCGCGTCCGGCACCGTACATCGCCTCTCCGTAGATCTTTCGGATAAAACTCCGCGCGACTACGGGATGGAAGAGCTCTATCCGCAGTCCGGCGCGCTCCCGCGGCAGGACGATCGCTACCAGACGATCCCGTACAAGATCGGCTTCATGCCTACCAGCGATCCAACCAAGCCAATCAATCCCAAACTTGGCAACATGGCGTTCCGCCCGACGAATTCCTGGACCATGTTCGATCATTCCAATCGCCAGACTCGTCAGTTTTGGGTCGGCGACGATTCGAGCCTTCAGGAATGCTGCTTCGTCCCGCGCAGCAAGGATGCGCCCGAAGGCGACGGCTACCTCGTTGGCGTCGCGAATCGCCTTCTCGAAGGTGGCCGCAGCGACATGATCATCGTCGACACGCAACATCTCGAAGACGGTCCGATCGCAAAAGTAAAGTTGCCCTTCAAAACCTACAGCCAGGTCCACGGCTGGTGGGTTTCCGGCTACGATCTCCCAAAGGAAAAGGTGTAATCGCGCCGCGGATTTCGGTTCTTCGCAGGGCGTAGCACCGCTGCGCCCGGCACCGATTCTTGCCGTCACGGGCACCAGCGGCTCGGAGGCAACGCCATCGACCCCGTGTTCGTCGAAACCCCAGCGCCGGAGGCGCGACACATCCTCCGAGTCCATCCGGCTCCGCGAAACAATCCTTCCCTGAGCTGCGTAATAGCTGAAGCAGACGCTAACCTGACGACGTATCGGCGCCAGCAGACAATCGAATGTCCAATTCCGCGACCTACGCTCCGCACGCCGTCCAATTCGAAAAACACTCCTGGATTTCCTCGGACATGGCCCTCATCTGGGCCATCGCGGCCGCCAAATTCCTCTTTCACTGCTACTACAACAACCGCTACGGCTACTTCCGCGACGAATTCGACTACATCGCCTGCGGCAACCATCTCGCCTGGGGCTACGTCGACCAGCCGCCGCTGATTCCGTTCCTGACCCACGTCTCCCGCGCCGTGCTGGGCGATTCGGCGCGCGCCATTCGCTTCATTCCAGCGCTCGCGTCTTCGCTGCTGGTGGTGCAGACAGCCCGCATGGCCCGCGAACTTGGCGGCCGCCGCTTCGCCCTGTTGCTTTCCGCCATCGCAGTGGTGATCGCACCGCAATACCTTTCCAATGGCGGCCTGCTCACCACAAACTGCCTCGAGCCGAACCTCTGGATGGGCTGCGCATACTTTGTCATCCTCGCCATCAAGCGCGATCAGCCGCGCTACTGGTTCTGGTTCGGCGTAATCGCAGGTATCGGCCTCGAGGAGAAATACACGATGGCCCTGTTCGGGTTCGGCATCGTGCTCGGACTGGTCCTCACCGAACAGCGCCGCTTCCTGCTGGACAAGTGGCTTTGGATCGGCGGCGCCGCCGCATTCTTGATTTTCCTGCCAAACTTGCTCTGGAACATCCGCTCCCACTGGCCGTTCCTCGAGCTCATGCACAACATCCGCGCCGACGGCCGCGACGTGATCCTGGGTCCCGGCCAGTACTTCATTCAGCAGACAATCCTCCTACATCCGCTCACCGCGCCCATTTGGCTCGCCGGACTGGTCGCCTTCTTCGTCTCCCCGCGGCTGAAGCCGTACCGCGTGCTCGGCTGGAGCTACCTCGTCTGCTACGCAACCCTCTACATACTGCACGGGAAAAATTATTACCTTGCACCTGTGTATCCCATGTTGCTGGCGGCGGGAGCCGTCGTGATCGACCGCGCGCTCACCCGTCCTGTCGGGCGGTGGCTCAGGCCCGCCATCGCCGTAGTTCTGCTAGCCGGCGGCGCCCGCATTGCGCCGGTCACGGTTCCCGTTCTATCGCCGGACCACTTCATCTCCTACTCGCGTACTCTGCCCTTTAAACTCCCGGTGATGGAACACGCGCACGAACGCGCCGCCCTCCCGCAGTGGTACGCCGACCAGTTTGGCTGGCAGGAAATTGTCGACGCAGCCGCCGTCGCTTGGAATCAGATCCCAGCTGCCGAACGATCCGACTGTGCCATTTTCGCGCAGGACTACGGGCAGGCCGGCGCGATTGACTTCCTCGGCCGCCGTGCCGGTTTACCGGCTGCGCTGAGTGGTCATCAAACGTATTTCCTCTGGGGGCCGCGCGGCTACTCGGGCGACTGCATGATCATTCTGGGCGACCATCGCTCAAGGCTTGAACAGCTGTTCGACAATGTGCAATACGTTGGCACGTCTGCGGACAATCCGTACGCGCTTGAGACCGGGATTGCCATCTGGATTTGCCGCGGCCCGAAATTCGGCACGCTCGCACAACTCTGGCCGCAGTTGAAGAAATGGCGCTGACGTCGATGTGTTGCCTGCTCGGATAAGTGCCGCGTCGAACGCGCCGTTGCGCGGTCAGATCGCTTCTGGTATAGATTCCACGCAACATACGTGCTCGTAATCGACTCGGGTGAGGGATCCCTTGGGGGGAATGATGGCTCAGAAATCTGTCTTGCTGTCTGCGCTCGCCGTTTGGATGTTTGTTTCCGCCGCTGGTTCGTTGAGCCGGGTGAATGCCTCGCCTGCGAAAGCCGTCGACTGTGACCGGACCTGTCTCAATGGTCTCGTCGATCAATACATGGCCGCCGTCGCCGCGCACGATCCCTCGAAGTTGCCTCACACCGCAAACGTCCGTTACAGCGAAAACAATGTCGAGATGCCTCTCGGCGAAGGTTTGTGGCAGACATCGGATGGCTGGGGTTCTTACAAAGTCTACGTCGACGATCCACAAGCCGGCGAGGTCGGCTTTCTCGCCGTTGCCAACGAGGATGGAAACCTCTCCTGCTTCGCCGGGCGCCTGAAAGTGGCCGGCCAAAAAGTTTCCGAAATCGAGATCATCGCCGCGCGCCCGGAGCGTCCCAGTCCACCCTCTGCCAATGGAATCCCTGTAGGCGGCCCGCAGAATCTTCACGACAAGCCTCTGTTCAACGAGGACGTGCCCGCCGATCAACGTGTCTCCCGACAGGAGCTGACCCGACTGGCAAACGGCTATTTCGATACGATCCAGCTCAACACCGGCAAGATCTATACGAATTTCGATCCCGATTGCCAGCGCATGGAGAACGGATCGGTCACCGCCAATAATCCAAACGCAACAAACCCGGTCGCCAAAATGGGATGTCAGGCCCAGCTTGAAACCGGCCTGCTGAAAATCGTTACCCGCGCGCGAGATCGCCGATTCGTCGTCGACGAGCAGCATCAACTGGTGTACGTGGCGACGTTTTTTGATCACAACGGCACGGTGCGCCAGAACAAGCTCGTTGACGGCTCCGTTCGGACCATCGGACCGCCGTTCGATCGCCCCTACAGCTTTCTGATCTTCGAGCTTTTCAGGGTCCAGAACGACAAGATCCGCCAGATCGAAGCTGTCCTCACCGCCGTTCCGTATTACATGCCCAGCCCGTGGGTGAAAGGGGCGAAGTAGCTTGCGAGGCCACATGAAAATGCGTCGATTCATCCTGTTTGCCGCGGCGGCGCTTTTCGTTGCCGCGGTCGCAGCTCATCCCGCCCGCGCGCAAGCCACCGCGCCGCCCGCGGATTACGATCCCAATTTCAACTACGACTGCGATCGCACCTGCTTGAACGCCTTTCTCGATCAGGTGATCGCCGCCATGGTCGCGCACGACTCATCTTCGCTCCCTCTTGCGCGCGACGTGAAATACACCGAGAACGGCCAGCTCCTGAAAATCGGCGACGGGTTCTGGGGAACCGCCAGCGGCTCGCCGACTTACAAGATCTATGCGGACGATCCGCAGGCGGGCCAAGTCATGTTCATGGGCGTGCTGCCGGAAAATGGCGCGCCCGTGATTTTAGGCTTACGGCTGAAGGTCGAATTGCACCGCATCAGCGAGATGGAAGCGCTCGTCGCCCGCAAGGAAGGCGGCAGCATCGCGCGCCCTGAAAATCTCGTCACGCCGAATCCGGTCTTCTCCGAAACCGTGCCGCCCGCCGAGCGCCGCTCGCGACAAAATATGGTCGCCATCGCCAACAGTTACTTCAGCGCAATCGAAAAAGGCCACGCGTCTTACGTTCCGTTCGATGCGAACTGCAATCGGGTCGAATCCGGCGTGCAGACCACGAACAATCAGGCGGCCGCCACAAATCCCGATTCCGTTCTCGGCATGGGCTGCGCAGACCAGATCAGAACGAAGAATTTCCAGCCGGACACGCTGATCCGCGACCGCCGGTTCGCGGTGATCGACGAGGAGCGCGGCCTCGTCTTCGTCCTCGGTTTCTTCGACCACGACGCGCAACTCCGTTCCTACACCCTCACCAACGGCCACACCGTGAAGCAGACGCGCACGGGCCCGTGGACCTGGGAAATCGCCGAGCTGTTCAAGATTCAGGGCGGAAAAATCATGCGTGTAGAAGCCATCGTCAACACCGGTGTTTACGGAATGAAATCCGGCTGGTAAGAACCCGGCCTTAAAGCCGTCGCCCCAGAATTTAGCGCTGGAGATGATGATCCAGGTTGTCCATCCGATGCGCGTCATCCTCCACGCACACCGGCGACTCCAGCAGCGGCTCCGTCGAAGGCTTAATAATCCGCGGAGCCTGCGTCCACGGCACGGTTAGCACGTTGGGATCATCGACGGTAATTTGATACGCCAGATTGTCTCCCACCTTCCAAAACCGTTCATACACATGCATCGTCGGGGTATGAAAATATCCGCCCTCACCGAACCAGGTGTCCTCGACGAAATTCGTGGAATCGACCACTAACGTGTTGCCTTCCCAGTGTCCGATCGAATCGCCGTAATACGTCGGCTCGGCGTTGGGATCGTGCCCGCGACCATCCGTGTACACGATGCGGTACGGATCTCCAGACGCATCCTCGTAGAGGAACACCATCTCATTCGGCAACGTAATGATCTGTCGCGGCGAGCCGATGCGCGGCACACCCGGCTTGCCGCAGAAGAAAACCTTGTCAAGCTTCGCTTCGTGGTCGAGCAGATATTTCACCTTCGTTTGCAGCTCGGGCTTGAAAGAAGGAGCCGCCGCAAACGGTAGCGCGTCCGGCACGGGCGTTTTCGCCGGCATCCGTCCGCTTAAGTCCACGACCGCGTAGGAGGTCTTCCCGTCCTCTACCTTTTTCAATGCTCCGCCGGGCAGCGCGATTGAAAACGCCCAGATTCCGCTGAAATCGGGATGCACGGAAGCCGCGTTCGGAGCTTTCGTCGTCGCCGCCGTCGAGTTCTGCTGCGCGCCGGTAGAGGCGGCCAGCATCATCGCGGCCGCCATGGCGCAAAGAATTGGGTTTCGCATATTCCGCCCCCTTTTCCGTCGTGTTACTTCGTGGTGTTGATATCGTTCGGGCTAACCATCGCCAGGGAGTTGCCGTCCGCGAACGTGATTTTCTGCAGGAATCCGTAGGGCGATCCGTCCCGTGCCTTGTTGCCTTCAACCGTTACCGTCTGCCCGATCGCTTTCTTGAAATCCACGCTGTTTACGCCGACGCGCCGCAGCCAAGAAGGCGGCGCGCTCTCGAATTTCCAATTCTCCACGCCGGTCCCATCCGCTTTCTTAACGTCGATGTAGATGGCGATGTGCGGATTCACCCACTCCACTTGCGTAAGCGTGCCCGAAAGTGTGAACTTGTTCGCCATGTCAAAAATCGAAGAAGGTGAATGATGCGCCCGCGCAGTCCCCGCCACCAGCAGCGTCGCGCAAAGCGCCATAATTGCAGGAAGTTTGTACCTCAAGGTCCCCCCTTTTAATGTACCTTGCGCGGAGTGTACCACAGTGTTCGGACCGGTCAATCGACGCTCGGATGGATGGACGCTCGGTTGGATCCTCGGATTGGACGGTACCCCTGAAAATGCGCAATCCCCCGAAGTGATTTCCAGTTGAGGCAGAGGAGACTACAAAACGATTACACATCCGCGATGCGTAGCACGGAGGCCGGCGGGTCTTCGGCGTAGACTTGCTCGACCAGCGTGGAACGATGGTCGAGAATCACGCGCTGATTGAGGGAGCCTTTGTCTGTGATTTCGCCGCGATCGAGCGAGGGCGGTTCCTCAAGCAACACCGCCCGCTCGACGCGATGGGAGTTGCCGGTAGCCTGCGCGGCGAAAGTTTCGAGCAACTCTCGGAACTTTTCCCGGACCGCTTCGTTTCGTAGGACTTCGACCGCCGTGGCGCTCGGGGACAGGGTCTTCGCCAGCGCGCGGCATGCCTCGAGGTGCGGCACGACCAGCATTCCCAGAAAGTTACGGTCGTGCCCGGTGATCACCGCATCGAGCACATAGGGCGCAAACCAGTGAATGATCCGACCGCGCAGCGGGCCCACATTCACAAAAGTCCCCGACGCCAGCTTGAAATCCTCCGCGAGCCGGCCGTCGAACAGCAGCCCCTTATTAATGTCCGCTTCGTCGACAAATCGCACCGCGTCGCCGAACCTGTAGTAACCCTCCTCGTCGAACGCCCCTCGCGTCAGCTCTGGATCGCCCCAATAGCCGGGCGTCACGTTCGGTCCTTTCACGCGAATTTCCATTTTGTCGCCGATCGCCACGACTTTCGCTTCCACGCCCGGCATGGGTATCCCGATCGCCCCGGCGCGCTCCGAATCCCAGGTGCATTGCAGCGCCATCGGCGAAGTTTCCGTCGCGCCGAGGCCGGTGGCCATCAGCACGCGCTCGCCGCACGTCTCCATCATCAGCTTTCGGTATCCGTCCCAGAGCGGCTGTGACAGCGCCGCTCCGGCGTAGAACATGAATTTCAGCCGGCTGAAAAAATTCTCGCGCAACTGGGCGTCCGTGCGGAAATATCCGAGCAGCAGGTCGTAGCCCCGCGGCATGTTGAAGTAAACCGTCGGCGCAATCTCGCGCAGATTGCGAACCGTCTCGGAAATCCCCGCCGTCGTCGGTCTTCCATCGTCGATGTAGAGCGTTCCGCCGTTGTAGACCGTCATGCCCGTGTTGTGATTGCCGCCTGCGGTGTGGTTCCACACCATCCAATCCAACACGGTCGGCGGTTCCTCGCCCAGAAACCGGAATCCCTGCCGGATCATCTGCTGGTTGCTGCAGATCATGCGATGCGTGTTGATTACGGCCTTCGGCAGCCCCGTCGAGCCGGACGAAAACAGAAATTTCGCCACGTCATCGGGCTCGATCGCGGCATGCGCGGCATCCACCGCGGATGTCGCGGACGTCGCGGCAATCTCATCAAACGGCGTCATCCCCACAGCGCCGATCGGTTTCTCGACGCACACGATTTCGATCCCGGGAGGGATCGCCGCTTCGAGAGCTCGCCGGTATTGTTCGGGCCTCGCCACGAAGACCAATCCCGGCCGCAGGATTTTCATCACGTGGCGAAGCTTCGCGAAATCCGTCGAGATCAGCGAATAGGCCGGCGCGATCGATGCCGTCGGAACGCCGACGTGCTGCCCGGCGAGCATCAGCAGCAGGTGCTCGAGGTCGTTGTCGGAGAGAATTGCGACCGGTCGTTCGGCCGAAAGACCGCGATCGAGAAACGCCTGCCCCAGGCTGTGCACTTTGTGCAGTGCCTCGCCGTAGCGTAGAAAACGCCAGGCGCCGTCTCGCCCGCGCTTGGCCGCGAGCACGCGGTCCGGGGCCGCTTCGGCCCATTGGATCAGCCGCTCGGTCAGCACGCGCGGATAACTTTCCAGGCGTTCATCGGGGCGAATGATAAATGCGCCGTCGGCGCGCCGCTCCATGGTCGCGCCGGATTTGCGCAGATGGACGGCTCGGATTTTATCGACTACGGCTTTCATGTCATGCACCGAGACATTGTTTTAACGGTGAGCGTCTGTGACACGGGCCGGCAAACTGACTACGGCCTGGCTTTGGCAGCTGGATTTTCATCGTACAGCCGGAAGATGGAGGCATCCCCTTGATGGATTACGGATCCAACGTCCTCGCGAAAAACCATCAGCGGCGTATGATCGCCTCGCGGAATCTGAAATGCAACCCACCCCTCGACCGAATCTCCGGAACGAAGCACGCCGCGCAACTCGGGCTTCACCGGCGCCGCCAGATCGGCCGATTGATAGGGCGCCGTGGCTGCCGACATCGCCGAAAATTGCCTAGGATCCAGCGTGTAGTCGTAATGATGTGGTTGAGCTCGCGCGGCAAACTCGAACCGCACGCGCGCCAGCAGATATTCCACTCCGGAAGCCGGCGGCATGTTCCCGGCGCCCGCTGCTTTCACCATTTGCCAGGCTTTTTCCCCGCGCACTACTTCTGCAACCGTGATCTTCGCGTCGTAGAGTTCGTCGCCGCCGTTGTATTGATCGCCGAAAACGACGATGACGTTGAGGGGTATGCCGACGGCCTGGGCGTAAGAACCCGCGGGCCGGTTTTTCTGAGCGTGCGCGGCAGATTCAATCGCCAGCGGGAGCGTCAAGCTCAAAAGGGTAACGAGTGCTTTGCGTCGGTGCACCGGAGATTGGATGCTGCACGATCGAAATGAGGCCGAAGATCCTCAGGTCTTCCCGAGAAAAATCGTCGGGAAGACCTGAGGTACATGAATGTCGGCCAGTCCTAAGACTAGTGGCCTGTACCAACTGATTGTGTACTGATGTGGCGTGACGGGTCGGCATATTTCCACTTCACGGTGCGTGGAGACTTGTTGTACTGACGGATGTATCGCAAGAGTTTTCTCTTTAGGTCAGA
>Ga0210391_10000742_pt1 | contig 32025 bp, 21 predicted proteins | sample IncBWC12OmetaG_FD_160573 | JGI IMG/M metagenome (GOLD analysis project Ga0210391, IMG submission 160573) | Forest soil microbial communities from Barre Woods Harvard Forest LTER site, Petersham, Massachusetts, United States - Inc-BW-C-12-O ... | reverse complement strand
TACCGACAGGGATACGATTACAGTTTCCTACAATCGCGCGCGCTGGACATCGCCGTTTGGCGTGCAGACAGGGAGTGTCGTGGCGCGCAGCATCGACAGCAACGGAAATGATTACGTCCATGACGACCGCGCTATCGCGAGCTGGACAACGTCCATCGGGACTTCGCTGACCAACGAGGCGCGGTTCTCTTATAGCCGCGACAACGAATTCGAGTTCACAACTCCCGCGCTGCCGGGCGAACCAGTGAGTTCGCTCACGGGACTATCGCCACAAGTGGATATCAACTCTTGCGGATTTTCTGGCGTCACAACGGCGACTCCTACGAGCGTGGCGCTGCCCTGTGGCTGGATTTTCGGGGCGCCTTCTTACCTGCAACGGGCGGCGTTCCCGAACGAACAGAGGTATCAGGTCGCTGATAATTTTGGAATCTCCAAGGGCCGACACCTAATCAAGTTGGGCTTTGATGTCAGCCACGTGAGCGATGACCTGAACAGTTATGCCTCCGGAGACCAGTTGGGCGAATTCAGCTACACCTTTCTGCAGGATTTTCTGAGCGACTATATTACGCAAGCAAATGATCTCGGCGGTGCATGCACGTCCACCAGTGCGGGAACTACCTTTCAAATTCCTTGCTACAACGACTATTTCCAAACGTTTGGGCCGCTGGCGTTTAATGTCTCCACTGTGGAAACTGCATTTTTCGTGCAGGACGACTGGCATGCCACGCGGAGGTTCACCATCAACGCAGGACTGCGATTCGACCATGAGGGGTTGCCTTCGCCGGTGGTGCCGAATCCAGCCATTCCGCAAACCGTTGTATTTCCGAGCGACCACAAGGAATGGGCGCCGCGGTTCGGATTTGCGTGGGATGTGTTCGGCAACGGGAAGACGGCACTTCGCGGCGGTTATGGCATGTTCTATGGCCGCATCACCAATGAACAGATTTACGAACAGCTGACACTCACGGGCTCGCCAAGCGGCCAGATTAACCCGACAATCTTTCCGACAACGGGATCCGCTAACTCAACAGGTACGCCAACTTCCGGAGAACCGATTTACCCCAATATTTTGCCGCCCTCTGCGTTCGGCGTCGGCAAGCCGAACATTGTTTATTTCCCGGCCGACATGCGCCTGCCCGGAGCGGAGGAATTTGACCTCGTGGCAGAGCATCAGATCGCGCCGAACACTTTGGTTTCGGTGTCGTACATCGGAAGTATCGGGCGCTTCTTGCCGATCGGCATCGACACGAATCTTCCGGCTGCCACTTCGCTCGCGTACACCCTTTCAGGCGGGCCACTTAATGGGCAGACGGTTACGGAACCATTCTTCGCCGGTGCGCGCCCGAACCCGAACTACCAGCAAATGGTGATGTTCTGTTCGTGCGTGACATCGCACTACAACGGGCTGGTGGGCCAGTTCAACCGGCGGATTTCAAACGGGCTGCAATTTAATTTGAGTTACACATACGCGAGCGCCACTGATGACGGCGCTTCTTCTTCTGCTGCTATCACCAGCAATACGCCCGTGAATCCCGGCGACCTCGCACTTGAAGAAGGAAGATCGTATCTCGAAGTGCGCCACCGGTTTGTGGGCACGGTGGTTTGGCAGCCGCCCTATTTTGCGAAGAGCGAAAATGCTTTTGCACGTGTGGCGCTATCCGGCTGGACGATATCTCTGAACCAGGTCGCGCAGTCTGGCCTGCCATATACGGCCGTCATCTCAGGCAACGCACCTTCCGGACTTGGAGCCGCGGTGAGTGCGGGCGGGCCCACTGGGGGCAAGACCTCGACGCGAGCCGTCTTTGTGCCGAAGAATGGCTACACGCTGCCCGCCACCGTTAACACGGATATGCGGATTGCGCGAAGCTTCCCAATCTACGAACGGTTGCGGCTGGAGCTTACCGTGGAGGCTTTCAATTTATTTAATCACGTCAATTACAACTCCGCGGTGACAACGGCCTATACGACCGGAGGAACCGCTGCCGCGCCTACGCTTACCTATAGCACCGGGACAAGTGGGTTTGGCGCTTTAACGGCGGCGAACAACTCGGTTTTCATCGGAGCGCGGCAGCTTCAGTTCGGAGCGAAGTTCTCGTTCTAGTCGCTGGGCAGTCGATAACGAAATAAAAAACGGCCGCAAAGTTCTCGCTATCGAATCCTGGATTCGAGAGGCCCGAACATTTATGCGTGCGGGTGTGCCTTGTCGTAGATATCCATCAATTGGCGGATGGATGCGTGGGTGTATTTCTGCGTGGTGGAGAGCGATTGGTGTCCGAGGAGTTCTTGAATGGCACGGAGGTCGGCGCCATCGGCGAGAAGATGGGTGGCGAATGCATGGCGCAGGGAGTGAGGGTGCAGGTCCCAATTCACGTTGACGAGGCGGACGTATTTCTTGACGATGCGGCCCACAGAACGCTGCGTAAGGCGACGGCCGGCGTAATTCAGGAATACGGCCTCGGTGTGTGGCGTGCCGCGGTGACGGCCGCGGCTGCTGGAGGCATGCAGGAACAACTCTTCACGCAGAGGCCAATACTTTTCGAGAGCCTCCTGCGCTTTGGTGCCGTAGGGGACGATGCGTTCCTTATCGCCTTTGCCTACCACGCGCAGTACGCGCTCTTTCTGATCGATGTCGGCAAAGTTGAGGCCGGTAAGTTCGCTTACGCGGAGACCTGCGGCGTAGAGCAATTCCAGCAGAGCGCGATCACGGCGAAGAAGAAGGCTTTCGTCTTTAAGTTTGATCGGCTTATTGGGGGAAGCATTCTCACTCTGTCGGGCGCGTTTTTTTGGAACTTCGCCACCGGTGCTCAAGGCTGGTCCCATTTCCGCAAGCTGATTCAAGAAACCGTTCATCTCTTCAGCGGAGAGCACCGAGGGAATGCGTTTTGGCAATTTGGGAGTGGGAACGAGCCTGGCGGGATTTTCCTGCAAACGGCCTTCGCGGACGCAGTATTTGAAGAAGGAGCGAAGCGCGGCCAACTTGCGCGCGATAGAGCTTTTCTGGAGGCCGTGGTCATGCAAATGTCCGACGAATTCGCGGATCGTGTTGTGCGTAACGGCGCTTAGGGCGGGCGGCTCGAGACCAGGCGGCGATAAGTAGGCAATGAATTGGCCGAGGTCCTTGCCGTAATTCGAGATCGTGTGCGGAGAGGAATTCTTTACTGCGCGAAGATATTCGAGGTATTTGACAATGGCCGTTTTCATTTTGTGCCAGAGACTCAACCGGGCTTTCACTGTTAATTATAGAGCAGCATCTGGCGGCAAACCTGTCTATTCGGCGGTTCTGCCACTAGAAGTGTGATGCCAGAAACACTGCATCTGTCTGGCCGTCTCCAAACCCTGGGTCGGTGATACGCTTCTCTCAATCAACGGAAATCGGTCTGGGAGGATCGCATGCGATTGAGGATGTTGGCGGGTGCCGTTGTTTTTGCATTATGTTTCAGCGGAACGCTTTTGGCACAGGAACCACAACAACCGCCTGCCGATGCCAGCAAACCGCCTGTGCCTGTGGTCGCTGCACCTTCGGAGAAACTCATTCTCAAAGAAGGCGCTGACGTGAGTCTGAAATTCGCGCAAGACTTGAATTCGAAAACTGCGAACGATGACGACACCGTCAGCCTTGTGCTCGATCAAGACATCAAGATTGGCGACGTGGTGGTCGTGAAAGCTGGAGCGAAAGCGGTGGGGACCATCACGCATGCGAAAAAAGCGGGGATGATGGGTAAGGCCGGCGAACTGAACATGCGCCTGGATTACCTGATAACAGATACGGGACGGCTAAGGCTACGCGGAACCAAAGGGAAAGAGGGGGAAGGAAAAGTGGGCGCGACAGTGGCGTTGACGGTTTTGTTCGGACCGATTGGGTTGATAAAACATGGAAAAGACGTTGAGATAAAGCCAGGAACTCCTCTGCTTGTGTATACGGATGAGAATTACGAGGTTCCAGCGCCTAAATGAAACTTGGTGACTACACACCTCGTTAGCATAGAGTCGAACGAGCGCTTGAGAAAAAGCGGCAGCAGAGCTGCCGCGCTCCAAAGCTCCGAAGGTTAAGTTTGGAGAGAATTACGGCTTTGCGCCGACGGGCGTGGCTTCTTCGGGTTGAGCTTGCGGTGGCGGCACGGCTATTGGTTCGGGGGCGAGTTTTTCCCAGTCGCAGCCTTCCTTTAAGCAGGTGTGCACCAGGCCAATTTTGGTTTTCTTTTCGACAATGAAGGGCGCGCCGCACTTGGGGCACGGCTCGGCGATGGGCATGAAGGGGGTTGTGAAATCGCAATCGGGATAGCGAGAGCAGCCGTAGAAGATACGCGGACGGCCGCGGCCTCCCCTGCCGGCGCTGCCGCGGCGGACGAATTCGCCTTCAACACACTTCGGACATTTGATGCCCATGGTGATGGGGCGCGTGTATTTGCACTTCGGGTAGCCGGTGCAGCCGATAAATTCGCCGAAGCGGCCGTGTTTCTTGACGAGGCCGTTGGCGCAGAGCGCGCACTTTTCGTCGAGCAGCTCATCGGGCTGCATGGATTTGCGTGTGCCCTCGACGAGACGACGCGTGGTCTGGCAATCCGGATATGCGGAGCACGCCAGGAACGGTCCGAACCTGCCCGCTTTAATGACCATTTCTTTACCGCAATTGTGGCAATACTCAACTTTTATTTCGCCTGGAGCGGCGTCCGGCAGAGCTGGTGACAAATCCTGAATGAAATCGCAGTCCGGATAGCGCGAACAGCCTAGAAAGAAACCTAAGCGGCTGATGCGTTCGAGCAGTTCGCCCTCTCCACACTTCTCGCACTTTTTGCCGGTGGGGATGCCCGCTTTGTAGGAGAGCATTTCGTCATCGGCGCGATCGAGATCGACGACGAACTTTTCCCAGAATTCTTTTACGGCTTCGCGCCAGGGGAGTTTGCCTTCCTCGATTTCGTCGAGCTCTTCTTCGAGGCGAGCCGTAAAGGTGACGTCGAAAATATCTTCAAAACTTTTGACAAGCAGGAGGCTCACACGCTCGCCTAGCATAGTAGGCGAAAAACGGCCCTGCTCTTTAATTACGTATTCGCGCTCGACGATGACGGAAATGATCGAGGCGTAGGTGGAAGGACGGCCGATGCCTTTTTCTTCCAGATCTTTGACTAGCGTCGCATCGTTGTAGCGCGGCGGTGGCTGAGTGAAATGCTGGTCTGGACGAATTTTGTCGAGCTTCAGAGTCTGGCCTTCGGTTACCCGAGGAAGCGCGTTGCCCTCGCCTTCGTCGCTCTTTTCGTCGTCGGCCACATCCACAACCTCGGCCTGATAGACGGCCAAATAGCCGGCGAATTTCTGGACCATGCCCGTGGCGCGGAAAGTGTAGTCCGCAGCTGAAATGTCGATGGTCGTTTGATCGAACACGGCGGGCATCATTTGGGAAGCGACGAACCGCTGCCAGATCAATTGGTAGAGCTTGAATTGATCTTCTTTTAGGTACTTGCGAACGTCTTCCGGCGTGCGCGTTACATCCGTTGGGCGGACTGCTTCGTGCGCTTCTTGCGCGTCTTTTTTGGATTTGTAGTAGTTGGGTTTCTCCGGCAAATAGGCAGAGCCGAATTTTTCGGGAATGAGTTCGCGCACTTGCGCAAGCGCGTCCTGCGAAACGTTTACAGAGTCCGTGCGCATGTAGGTGATTAGCGCAACAGAGCCTTCGGCGCCGAATTCGACGCCTTCATAAAGGCCCTGGGCCACTCGCATCGTATTTTTTGCCGAGTAGCGCAGCCGGTTATAGGAGGCCTGTTGCAGCTTTGACGTCGTGAAGGGCGGAGGCGGGTTTCTTTTCTTTTCCCGCTGAGTAACGCTGGCAACTTGCCATTTTGCTTTGCTGACCGCGGCGACAATCTTATCGGCTGCTTCTTGATTTTTAACTTCGATATCTTCGCCCTTGTGCTTGAAGAGTTTGGCTTCGAAGAGGGGCGGTTGGCCGGCATCGAGCATGGCGTGGATCGTCCAGTATTCTTGAGGGACGAAGGCGCGGATTTCCTGCTCGCGCTCGACGATCAGGCGCAAGGCAACGGTCTGGACACGGCCAGCGGAAAGACCGCGGCGGACTTTGTTCCAGAGAAGCGGGGAGACTTTGTAACCCACGATACGGTCGAGAACGCGGCGAGCTTGCTGGGCATCAACTAGGTTTGCATCGACTTTTCGTGGATGCTCGAAGGCCGCGCGAATCGCTTTGGGCGTGATCTCGTTGAAGGTAACGCGGAAAATCTTTTTGGGATCTATCGCCGGAATTTCTTTCTTGGGTTCGTCCTTCGGCTCTTCTACGACCACTTCGGGCTTAGCGTTCTTTTTCTTGAAGCGCGAAACGGTGGGTTCCTGCTCGGGATATTTGGAAGGCTTGGCCAAAACCATGGCGAGGTGCGCGGAGATAGCTTCACCTTCACGGTCCGGGTCGCCAGCCAGATAAACGGCATCGGCGGTGTGGGCAGCCTTGCGAAGATCATTGATGATCTTGCCTTTGCCGGCAATGATCTGAAGGGTCGGTTCGAAAATTTTTTCGTCGTCCAGAGAGATGGGAGGGCGAACCGGCTTCTCTCTTACTGTCTTAGCTCCCTTTTTTGCGCGCTTCTTTTTCTTGCCGGTGTTTTCTTCTTCGCCGGGCAGACGGATACCGATCGTCTTCTTGGGCAGGTCCATCACGTGGCCAATAGAGGCCTTGACGAGGAAATTCCGCCCAAGGTACTTATTAATTGTCTTCGCCTTTGCAGGCGACTCAACGATCACAAGCGAACGGCCCATCTTGTCTTTGTAACCCCGTAATGTTCTGCTGGGAGAGCTGGAGAGGGCGGCGTGTGTCCTTCTCGCTAACTTCCACTAGATGCTTCGATCCGCCCTTGGGATACTCTCAGCGGTTAGATGCGAGATCAGAGGCAAGCGATTCGCGCCGTATCTGACTTTAAAACAACACCTTACTGAATTGCTTGCCGGGCGACTGCCGCACGATACCCTTCATTTCCAGATTAAAAAGCGTAGCTAAGACTTCGGAAGAGTTCAAGCCGGATCGTTCGACGATGTCATCGATGTGCTTGGATTCGTCAGCGCACAGAAGCTCGTAAATCTTTTTTTCGGAGGGGTTTAGAGAGGCGGCAACGAGCAGATTTCTTTGCTCGGCTTCGGGTTGTTCGGCTTTTACGAGGGCGGCACGGACGGGCGTTGGGAGTTCTTCGATCACGTCCTCCGCATTGGTGACCAGCTTCGCCCCCTGCTTGATTAATAGGTTTGGCGCGAAGCTGACAGGTTGCGTTACGTTTCCCGGGACGCCGAAGACTTCCCTGCCGAACTCCATGGCTAAACGCGCTGTGATGAGGGAGCCGCTGTACTGCGCGCCTTCGATGACGATTACGCCTAGCGGCATTCCAGCGACGATGCGATTGCGGATTGGAAAATTTTCGGGGGCTGGACGGGTGCGCAGAGGAAATTCGCTGATTATGGCGCCGCGCTCCAAAACTTTTTCGTAGAGCTTCTTGTTTTCTTTCGGATAGCACACGTCGATTCCTGTGCCGAGAACTCCAATCGCTCGGCCGCTTACGGCCATGGCACCTTGGTGGCCGATGGCGTCGATTCCTCGCGCCATGCCGCTCACTATGACCAAGCCGCGGACGGCTAGATCGCGGCCGAGGCGTTCGGCCATTTGCGTTCCGTAGAGAGTCGGACGCCTTGTGCCGACAATGCTGAGGCAGGGGAGGTTGAGGACTTCCGGGTCGCCGCGAACGTAAAGCAATACGGGCGGGTCGTAAATTTGCAGTAGTGTTTGTGGATACTCAGGTTCGGTCCAGTTGATCAGGCGGCAGCGGTCGATGTTGCCGGCGGCGGTTAGTTCCTTTTCGGCGCGCTTGAAGGATTCTTTTTTGAAGACGGCTTGCGCTACCGGAGCAGGCAGGCGGCATCCTTCCAAATCGGTTAGCGGCGCGCGGAAGATCGCGTCGGGCGAGCCGAAGCGCTTCAAGAGGCGCGCCGACAGACGGGATGCGAGGCCGGGCGTGAGCGCCAGCGCGAGCCAGGAGAGGGATACGTCTTGCTCCATGGAGGCCAAGCCTATAGGCGTGATAACTGTACTGTCAACTAATAATTGTTATAAATAAATCGAGCTTTGCGGTGAGCTGGGTCGAGCGGCGTCTTCGGCGAGGACTGGGTCCAGAGTCGTGACGAAAAGATCGGCGTCGGCTTGCGAGAAAATTAGCGGGGGACGCAACTTGATGACGTTGTGATGCGGGCCGTCGGTGCCGGTGAGGATTCCGCGTTCGCGCAGACGATTGACGACGTAAGAAGCTTGATCGGGTGCGGGTTCGCGAGTCTGGCGATCGAGCACAAGATCGACGCCGAGAAATAGTCCTGAGCCTCGGACGTCGCCGATTAGCGCGTGCTTCATTTGCAGCGATTTCAGCCGGGCGGTCAAGTAACTTCCAACTCTTAACGCGTTTTCCTGGAGATGCTCTTCTTCGAGGACGTCTAGAACAGCGAGCCCTGCGGCGCAGGCGACGGGATTGCCACCGAAAGTACTGAAAAACTCCATCCCGTTGTTGAAACTTGCCGCGATACCCGGAGTGGTGACAACAGCCGCGAGCGGGAACGCATTTCCTATGGGTTTGCCTAGCACCACAATATCGGGAACGACGCTCTGCGTCTCGAATCCCCAGAAGTGCGTGCCCAAGCGGCCGAAGCCGACTTGCACTTCGTCGGCGATGCAGACGCCCCCTGCGTTGCGGATGTGTTTGTAGGTTTCGGCGAGGTATCCAGGCGGAAAAACAATTTGGCCTGCCACGCTCGGCAGCGTTTCGGCGATGTAGGCGGCGACGCTGCGGCTTTGCGCGTGAGCGTTCTGCAAAATCTCGGCGACGTGTTGCGCGTACTTTGGGCCCGCTGCAGAATCTTGCCGCCGATATGGTCCGCGATAATCGTCAGGAATGGGAGCGACGTGGACCCACGGTTTGCGGCCGCGGCCGCCGGGGCCGTCAAACTTGTAGGGGCTAATGTCGATGAGCGTATTCGTGTGGCCGTGGTAGGCGTGTTCGAGGACGATTACATCTTCGCGGCCGGTGTGAGCACGCGCTAGCCGCAGCGCTAGCTCGTTCGCTTCGCTGCCGGAATTGACGAAATAGCAGACGCGCAGCGGTTCCGGTAGAAGCCGCGTGAGGCGTTCGGCATAGCGATTTACATTGTCGTGGAGGTAGCGCGTGTTGGTGTTGAGAAGGGAGATCTGCTCTTGAACAGCACACACTACTCGCGGGTGGCTGTGGCCGACGAGTGGCACATTGTTATAAACGTCGAGAAAGGCGCGGCCGCTGTCATCGTAGAGGTATTGCATCCAGCCACGGACAATTTTCAGCGGCTGTTGGTAAGAGATGCTGAGATTTTTTCCGAGGATTTCCCGGCGAATAGAAAGAGTCTCCGCGGAATTCGCCCCCTTGTGCGGGAAGCGGTCCGCGGGAATGCCGAGTAGCAAATTGGGATCGGGCGAAAGGGATGTCCAGACATTGCGCTGAGAAGCAAGGGCCACGCCGGGAAAATCGGTACGGTGATCCAGCAAGTCCATGATGATTTGGAAATGAAGGTGAGGCGCCCAGCCGCCGTTTTCGTGGACATCGCCGATGCGGGCGAAGAGCTGACCACGAGCGATGCGTTGGCCCACTTGAAGAGCGTCAAAGGATTCTCGGGCGAGGTGGCCGTAAAGCGTGAAACATTCCAAGCCGTCGCTCGTTGCGTGACGAAGAATCACGAGGGGGCCGTAGTCGAGCGGGGCGGTATTGACGGCGACGGCGTGCACGACACCGTCAAGCGGAGCGCGGATCGGCGTGCCGGGTGAGGCAAATAAATCGATGCCTAAGTGAATCGTGCGGCGTTCGTCCGTAGGGTTTTCGCTCGCTCCAAAGAGTGGTGAAGTGTAGAGCAAGCGCGCTTCATCGTAACGGCCGATGCCTACTGATGCATTTGCGCTTTTCAATTTGCAGAAGATCGCGTGGCTCAGGTTTTCGGCCTCGGCCGCGATCGGGTCAGCACCAAGGAACGCGCTGCCGACACTCAAATCAAAGACTACGCTCGGGGAGGTGCGCAAATCCGCATCGAGGATGGAAGCTGCGCCGCTTGCATTGGACGCAAGCCATTGTTGGACCTTTTCACTTTGTAGGACGGCAGGCAAGCTGCAGGCATCGCGAAAGGTGTAGTGGGCGAATCTCGGATGAATCGCAGCAAGCTTCTCGAGCGCTTCCCATGCGGGCGCTTCGCTGATCGTCACGTAAGGATCATCGGGGACCAAAGATTTGCGATGCGCAGAATTTGTCACGCTGACCGCGAGACGCATGCCGATCAATACGTAAAGGACACTGATCTCGGCTTCGTTGAGCGGAAAAGCACTGTGATATCCGGCAACAACGAAACTCGCGGCGGTCAGTGGAACTTTCTCACCCAGCATCGCGTAGGCGGCCGCGATCGCGACTTCAGAAGCAGTGAGGCCGTAGTGCATGTCTCCAAAATCGATCACGCTGATTATTTTTTGCGGCTGCGGCCATGGCGGGCTGACCAGCACGTTGTAATCATTTGCGTCGCCGTAGATAACGCTGCGGCGCAACGACGGCAGCGTCGGAACCACTTCCGTTTCGTATAACTCAATAAATCGTTCAACGAACGCGCGGCGAGTGGAATCCTCAATGTGCTGCAGGTAGTCTCGAATCCAGGTGGCGCGAGCGAGATCCCACTTCAATTCGCGATGCGCGGCCGGATGCGAAAAATCCACCAGCGCGGCGTTCATCTGGCCGAGAAATTCGCCCAAACTGCGCAGCAACTTCGGGCTGTGTGGATTTACTTTGGCCAGAACGGTTCCGGGAATATACGTGAGCAACCAGAGCAGGCGCTTCGTTCCGTCCGAGAGTGTCGCGGTCGTGAACGCTTCGCCGTTTGGCGTTGCGCAAACGCGTGGAAGTGCTAGGTTTGGCGCGCGCTTGGCCAGGTGTTGCAGTGCCCGGCACTGCATCTCGACGAAGGACTGCTCTCTCGCAGGATGCATGACTTTCAGAACAAACTCGCGTCCTTCGGTCGAAATGAGATGAAAATTGTCGTCGTACTCGCCGGGAAGCGACTTGGCGGAGACATCGAGGCCGAATATTTCGCGCGCCAGCCGCGCGGCTTTCGATTCGGTGACCGGCTGGGCCACGCGCGCTTCGGGAATCATGCGGTGAATCTTATCTGTAAGAGATAGAGCGCGTCCATTCCCAGCGGAATGTGGCACGCGTGACACACGGAGCGCGGCCGCAGGGTTAGAAAAATGTTCGACCGCGTTCGCAGAAAGCGGAGCCAAAACTCAGCGCTACATTTCTCCGCGTGACGATTGGATCGAAACCGGGCCATTCACGGTGGAAAGCTTGATCATCGCCGGGGAGCTGCCGTACTCGATGCGGCGATTATTGTCGTCCCAGGTTTTCCGCGCGTTATCGCAAATGCTTGCGTGGCAGCTCATCGGGGAATAGTTCCGCGATTCAACGCTGAAGCTGGACTTGTAGTCAGACGGAACGGATAGCGTCAGCGGACCATTTTGCGCATCGGCGGTCAAGCCTGTGCCGTTCCAAGTCGTCCCTTGCAGGTTGATCGAGATCGGGCCGTTCTCCGTGTGAATGCGCACATTGCCGCTGCTGCCGGTAATCGTGATGGGGCCGTTTGCCGCGCGGACGTCGGCATCGCCGGAAAAATCGCGCAGGGTGATAGGACCGTTCGTGGCGTGGGCAGTCAATTTGCCGTCCACGCTGTAGAGCGAGAGCGGACCATTCGCGGTATCGAGATCGATGACCGCCCCTTTTGGCGCACGAATCAGCAGGTAAATTGCCCATTCGCCGTCATCACTGGGGCCGTTTGTCGAGACCTCTCCGTTCTTAACAGAAAGTGTCATCTGACCTAGAATTCGCTGCGCGCTTCCGTCCTCATTTGAAGCGAACTTACAGGACGTCACCGAATAGGTGTCTTTGTCCCATCCTTGCACCTGAACGCCGCCGTTTTTGTGCGGGCGAACGAGAAGAGTGGGTGCATCGGCCTTCGTTATTGTGCGTTCTTCCGTTTCCGCGACGGCGTCGCGATCGTCGAAACGAACGTGAAAGTCGGAGCAATCCATTGCAGGCTCATGGCGGCCGCCGGACATGCTCATCGAGTGACGATGGTCCCAATCGGACCAGCTGGGAACGGCCGGGACCGCTGGTACGGCAGGAACCGCAGGCATTGCGGGCATGGCAGGCATCGCGGGCGCGGCCGGAACGGCGGGCGTCGCCCCGTAAAAGCGAACTGGAGGAGCCGGTGGCACGGGGGGTGCAAACGACTCGAAGGAAGGAGGTGCAAGCGGGGTTGGAGGAGTTAGAGCGTCCTGGGCGCCAGCCTTGGGGCAGAATGCGCAAACCACGGTCACTGCAAGCAAACAAACTCTGGAGAACGATTTCATGGACAAACCCTCCCTAGCCACATAGACGAACGAAAGGCCGATCGGTCTGCCCGGAAAGTCCTTCTTTTTTGGATAACTACGGTTGCCAGTCGCAATCCAGCATGCCCATGCTCCCGATGGGAGGGCCATCTGGCGGTTCGACCGGTGCGGTCAGATCGAGCCGCTTGGGATCTTTCTCAAAGAGCTCGATTTGTTTGGAGGCGAAAAAAATGTGCGCTTGATTGGAAATGACCTGGCGGCCCGAAGTTGGAGCATTGAGCCAGTCCTTTAACCCGTGCAGCTTGAGCGAAGCGATGGCGCGGACTTCATCGGTGGCATGTTCGTTGGCGGAAAGCGACATGAGGTCGTACAGAACGACGTCGTCAACGGTATTCGCAATTTCTCCGTCGTACCCTTTGCCATGCTGGGTTTTCCAAGTGGCGTTGAGGACGGTATCGAGCACTTCTTCGAGGCTAGGATTTTCGGCGTTGCGCGCGTGGAATTCGATGAGGCGCGCGGCGCGTTCCGGATTGAAGAGAAACTGGAGCGTGTGCTGGGCGGCTGATTCCGCTGGTGCGAGCGCGTCAAAGGCAGGGCTAGTGTGAATCTTGAAATCTTCGCGATCACGCGGATATCCGGGCGGACGCGGAGGAATAATCTTTAGCAGCGAATCTGGCAGGGCGAGAGTTTCCGGTTTGAGCGTGGCAAGCACAGCTGCCAGGGCGCGGCGTTGTTCGGCGGGCGCGACGATCTGCGTGGGGACTTCGCCGTCGCCACGCAGCGCAAAGGTGTAATCCATGCCGCCCACGAGTTTGCTCGCGGCTTCCACCTGATAGCGATGGTACATGTAAATGGGGGCGAGAACGTCTTCAAGAGTGGCCAGCGGCGCGCCTTCGCGAATATTGTTTTCGCCGAAGCGCTTCAGCGCCGCCGCTCGAACCTGCATGATACGGTTCAATTCGTCGACGGCATTCGACCCGCTGTCCCACAGATGCGCGACGCTGCTGGAAGAACCTGGGGGGCGGGCATCCTGGTCAGTGAGATAGCGAAGCCCGCGGCCGAACGCGTCGCTAAGAATTTTGTCGAGGGCGGCGTGCTCGTCGGTGCCGGGTGCGAAGTCGCTGTAGCCCCAAGCAATCGAAACTTTGTCCCAATCGCCGATGCCGGTGGCGTAAGCGTCGGAAAGATCGGGCGTGCCGTCGGCGGCGAGCTTGACGAGTGGCGGTGGGTAATCCATCACGGATGAACGATTGACCGTGCTCGCCGAATAGTTGTGCATCAAGCCCAAGGTGTGGCCGACTTCGTGAGCGGCAAGCTGGCGAAGACGTGCGAGCGCCATCTGCATCATTTTTGGCGAGACCGGTTTGCCTTTTTCGTAAGGAGCGAGCAAGCCTTCGGCGATCAGATAATCTTGCCGAACGCGTAGCGAGCCGAGTGTGACGTGGCCCTTGATGATTTCGCCGGTGCGCGGATCGATCACCGCTGCGCCATAGGACCAACCACGCGTGGCGCGATGCACCCACTGGATGATGTTGTAGCGCAAATCCATCAGGTCCGCGCCTTCGGGCATAAGTTCCACGCGGAAGGCATTTTTGTAGCCGGCGGCTTCAAACGCCTGATTCCACCAGCGCGCGCCTTCGAGCAGCGCAGAGCGAATCGGCTCCGGCGCGCCGCGGTCGAGGTAATAAACGATCGGTTGGACCGGCTCGCTCATTGCGGCCGCGGGATCTTTTTTCTCGAGGCGATGCCGCGCGGTGAAGCGCTTGACGATGGGCTCGCTCACCGGCGTTGCGTAATCCATGTACGAAATGCCAAAAAAACTGGAGCGCGGGTCGTAGACGCGCGGCTTATAGCCGAGCGGCGGAAGCTGCACGAAGGAATGATGTTCGCGGACGGTGATGGACTCAGGAGAGGGCGTGACCTCGCGCACCCACTGCCCAGGGTCGTCGCCGGCGAAAGTCAGCGTGGCTTCCACTTCGGTGTTGAGTGGGAAATTTTTCGTTTGCGGGAGATAGATAGCGCAGCGCGAAGCGTCGAGCCGGTAAGTCCCTTGCTTGGTGCGCCGGATTGTCGCGGGAATCCCGTGGGCGTCACGCAAGAAAAAGTCGGTAGCGTCGACGAGCGCGCTGCCGTTTTCTTCGGCGGCAACCGTGAAACCCCAAAGCGCCGATTCGGCGAAGGAGTCGTGGACGGCGCGGCGTTCATCCGCGTCGCTGGTTACGGCGCGATATGCGAGATTTTCCTCCATGAGCAGAACCTTGGGACCGGAGCGCTCAAATCGCACAATGTGCGTTCCGCCAAGTTGGCCGCGGTCGAGGCCAATATCGTTCGAGCCAATGCCAGCGGGGAGACCGCTTTGGTAAAGGAACTCCGTGCTCCATTTATCGATTTCTAGCCACAGTTTGCCCTGCTTGGCGTCCCAATAGAGATTGAAATAGCCGGGAAACTTTTGCGAACCGGCGACTTTTTCCGCGATAGAAGGCGTCTGGGTAGAGGGCGTTTGGCCAGATGGTGACTGGGCCGCATCGGGATTAGCCGCGACGCCAGCAAAGGGCAGACATAGGAAACAGAGCAGGAAAAAACACCAGAAACGTTTCAGCATTTTCAGCGCCTCCGAATGGAAGGAACGTTTTACAACAAAAGACGCTTGGCGCGCAGGAAAATCCTCTCTGCTATACTTGCTTGAAATCGCGAGACTCTCTACTTGCAAAAACTTCGCATATCCATCGTGCAGTACTTGAACACCGCGCCCCTCGTTTGGGGGTTTACAAACGGGCCGCTGGCTGGGAAGTACGATTTGTCATTCACCGTGCCGTCGCAATGTGCGGAAGCACTGCGTGCGGGGACGGCGGACATCGCCATCATTCCGGCGATCGAGTATCAGCGCATTCCGGGATTGGTCGTTCTGCCGGATTTGGCGATCGCGTCGCAGAATCGCGTGCGCAGCCTCTTGATCATCGCAAAGAAGCCCATCGAGCAGGTGCATAGCATTGCTCTGGACCGCAGTTCTCGCAGCACCCAAGCGTTAACGCGAATCTTGGCCACGGAGCATTGGAAGATTTCGCCAGAGTTTTTTGAGACTGAGCCTGATTTGAGCGCGATGCTAGAAAAAGCTGACGCTGCTCTGCTCATCGGCGATCCGGCGCTGCGCCTATCCATCGCCATCGAGAAAAAGAGCACAGTTAGCCCGCAAGGACGTGCAGTCTGCCAAGCGGCCATTCTTGGAATGCAAGGAGCCGAAATATTTTATATTTACGACGTGGTCGGAGAATGGCGCAAATTTTCTAGCCTGCCCGCGGTGATGGCGGTGTGGGCCGCGAGGCCGGAGGTTGTAACTCCGGAGCTGCTGGCGGATTTTTCAGCATCGCGCGATTTCGGGCTGAGTCAGATCGCAGCGATCTGCGTTGAGGCTGCGCGCGAACTGGAGTTGCCGCAACCCGCGCTCGAGTCCTACCTACGCCACAACATTGATTTTTCTCTCGGTGAAGAAAATCGCCGCGGCCTAGAAAGATATTTTCGCGAAGCGGCAAAATTAGATCTGACCGTCCAGGAAAAGAAAATTGAGTGGGCAACTATGACAAAAGAAGCTGCCCAAGTTTCGGCGAAGTAAGGGCACGATGTATCGTGGCCCTACGATTAGAGTTTAGAGGGTGCATTCGCTAGAATGAGTACGTAACAACGTGAAGGAACAACGTGGGACTGACCAAAGAAGAAGCCATCGACATGCTTCAATCCGACGACCTAGTAGGCGTCGGCATGGCAGCGCACCAAGTGCGCCTCAAGAAAAACGATCCGCGCGTCGTGACTTACCAGATCGACCGCAACATCAATTACACGAACTTCTGCACGGAATACTGTTCGTTCTGCGCGTTTTACCGGCCACTCGGGGCAAAAGACGGCTATATCCTTTCCTTTGAAACCATCTACGAAAAAATTGAGGAGATGCTCGAACTAGGCGGTACCGGAATTTTGCTTCAAGGCGGGCTGCACCCAGATCTACAAATCGGCTACTACGAGAACCTGCTACGCTCGCTCAAAGCGCGCTTTCCGCAAGTGCATCTCCACTGTTTTTCCGCGCCGGAAATATTGTGCATTGCGGAAGTCAGTGAGCTAAGCGTCCGAGAAACAATACAGCGCTTAATGGATGCCGGACTGCAGTCCATTCCCGGCGGCGGCGCGGAAATTCTGGATGACGAAATTCGGGGAAAAATTGCGCGACTGAAGTGCACGAGCGACGATTGGGAAGAAGTGCACCGCGTGGCACATTCGCTTGGCCTGCGCACTACCGCGACGATGATGTTCGGCTGCGGCGAAGAGCTGCGCCACCGCGTGAATCACCTCGAACGCTTGCGGCGCATTCAGGAAGACACTGGCGGGTTCACAGCGTTTATTCCCTGGATGTTCGCGGCGGAAAACACAGCTCTTGGGAAAAAAGTGCAGGAAGCGACTGCGGTGGACTACTTGAAAACGCTGGCGGTCAGCCGGCTGTACCTCGACAACATCGACCACATCCAATCGAGCTGGCTTACGCCCGGCATCAAAGTTTGCCAGGTCGGCTTGCAATTCGGCGCGGACGACGTTGGCAGTATTCTTATTGAAGAAAACGTTGTGTTCGCTGCCGGCGTGAAAAACCGCACCAACGAAAACGAACTGCGCCGAATCATTTCCGATGCGGGATTTGTCCCCGCGCAACGCGATACCCTCTATCGCTCCTACGCGCTGAAGTAGTTCCAAAATAAAATCTAAACGCTATTTTGCAGGTGTTGGTCGCTTCAAGGGACGGAGTACGAGCTGCACTTCGGTCCCGTCGGGAAGATCGATATCTTCGAGCGGATAAAGAATTCCGCTGCGGAATCGCGCCTGAATCCAGCGGGGACCGGGTTTGGCCTCAGCCACTGCAGCCTTGGCAGGAGTTCCGGCGGCAGCGGGCGCGCCAGAAGTTTCGTCGAGCGCTTCATTCGCAAGGGCATCCGCTTCACGGTTCTGCTCGCGGTAGATGTGATCGATCCGGAAAGATGTGAAGCCCATCGACATTTTCTTCGCGCGCTCAAAAAGCGGCTTCAGATCCTCGCTCTTCACTTTGTACTGCCCTTGCATCTGTTTGACCATCAGCTCGGAATCGCTCTCAACGCGCAACGCGCGTATCCCGTGGGACTCCGCGTAATCGAGCGCCGCAATCAGGCCGTAGTATTCGGCGACATTGTTCGTCATCCGGCCGATGTATTTTTTCAGCTTGGCAACTAATTCGCCTTGTCCGTCGCGTATAACGACGCCATACGAAGCGGGGCCGGGATTCCCACGCGCCGCGCCGTCAATATTCGCTTGATGAGCGGGCGTAGCGTTTTTTTGGTCGGCGGGCGAGTCTCCGAAGAGACCGTCACCGGCAGCGCGAGTAGATTTTGGGAGGCGTGGCATCAGGAATGGTTAGAAGCGGAAGAAGCCGCGTGCCCCGAACCAGCGGCAGGATCCGGCAGCGGAATCGGTTCTAAAGTGTACAAAATCAGGCCACAAGATTCGCAGCGATAAATTTCTTCATTGGGATCGCGGCGAAGCTCCTGCAAAGTGTGCGGCAGCACGCGCATCCCGCAACCGCGGCATTGCCCGTCGCGGGCTTCGGCGAGGCCAGTGCCATGATGACGCTTGGCGATGCGGACATAAAGCTCACGCAAATCCTCGGGAACCGGAGCTAAGGCGCCTTCCCGCTCGGCAAGCAGGGATTCAAGCAGTTTCTTTTTCTCGGCCTGCAAAGCTTCGATCTCTTTTCTCTCTTTTGAGACCGCGGTTTCGTCTTCCTTAAGATTCGCTTCCGCGTGCTTCAGGCGACGTTCGGCTTCTTCACCGGTCATCATGACTTCAAGTTGCGCGTCTTCGGCCTTTGCTACCTCGGCTTCCGCGTTGGCAATCTCGTGTTGCAAGGCTTTGTAAGCTTCATTGGTTTTAACCGCGCCGCTTTGGTCACGGTATTTCTTGGCGCGGTCTTTCCACTGCTGGACGTCAAATTCGAATTTCTTGCGCTCTGCCTGGCTTTTGACCAGGCCTTCTTTTGCGGCCGCCACGGCTGCGCGTGCGCCGCTGAGTTTGGCGTCGGCTTCGCGGACGCGCTTTGGAAATGTGTCAATCTCGGCGCGCACCGCGGCAATCAAGTGGTCTACACGCTGGAGCTCGATCAGGCGAGGAATGGCGGTATGCATCGGTCTGTAATACTAACACAGCGGGGCGGTCTGCTTTGGCTCGGAGAGCGGACCATTCCAGGGCCCCTACGGGGTGCAAGGGTCTAGTAGAATGCCTCGGTTTTGGAGACGGGATTTTAGGGATTGCCATTTCAAGGAGGACTAGAAATGCCGCATGTTCAGATTACCTGGGTGGAAGGACGCACGCCGGAGATGAAACGCAAGATCGCAGAGAGCATCACCTCTGTGCTAATGGAGGACGGACGGGCAAAACGCGAAAACATTCACGTGTCGTTTCACGATGTCCCGGCGACGAACTATGCCGAGGCGGGGGTCCTGGTGGCGGATCAAAAGCGGACACCATAGTGAAGGATCAGCAAGACTTCCTGCTCGGCTTGAGATCAGGTGATAAGGCAGGCGGACGGCACTCCCCCGATGATGGTGAGCAATTCCGTCCGTCTTCCTGACGATTGCATTGGCCGCAGCGGTTGCGCTAGCTCGAAGCGCGAAGGTCGCGGCGAATCAGCGTGAAATCCAAAAAATACCCTACGCCGATGGCCAATGGGATGATGCCGAACGCAGCTGCAGACCAGAAGTCGCGATCTGCTTGAACCGCTGCAATCAAGCCAAACGTGGCGATGTAGCCCAGAGCTCCAGCGATGAGGAGAATCCCTGAACGCCGAGAGTGCGCTGCCTGCGATAGTTCAGGCTCTTGCGGAACGCTTACGCCCCGCGCAATGGCCGCCAGACGCTCTTCGCTACGCAATTTGCGAACTCTGTAGTACGTATACAGCATGCCGAGGGGGACGCCCATCCCCAGAGTGACTGCCACCAATCCGATCAAATCTCCGCCCATGGTTTGCTCCTTCCAAAGTGCGCTGGACTCGCGATTCATGACGAGGGAACCGTTGTCAGTAGAAGGTACGAGGCACATGTTGGAAAAGTTCCAAGGTCAGGATGGAAGAGATTCCAGTTTAATACTCCACCTAAGAGAAAGACCAATTGCAGGATGTTCAGTTGACTTCGCGGACTTGCATGCTCTGGTCAATCGCAAGCGTGGGATACCGAATAGGGGAACCTGCAGCAGCCGGAGCATGGCGCGCCGTGACGCTGAATTCTCCTCCGGAACACTCGATGGAATAAGAGTAACCGTCCCGCTCAGGCTGCGACAGGGCCAGGGACTTCGAGGAAATTAGCTCGTCCATCGGCGCGCAATGGCCGTTCAAGGCGATGTAGCCGGCTTCCGACTGGGCAATCTGTATGAGATCAGCACGAACACCAGTGAGGCTGATGGCTTGCGTCGGAGCCGTACCTTCGTCGGTCACTGGCATCTTTTTGAAATAGAAGTGATAGATGCCAAACACAAGCGCAGCGGCGACGAGTATCGCTACGAGAGCACGCATAGAGGAATTCTGGCGCGGCGCCACATCCGTTGCAACACTTGAGGAAAGAGCGCGTGCGCGAGGAAACAACACGGCTCTTCTCCCACCGGGACGCCGCCTTCTTTGCTAAACTCCTTTCACCGCTGATCCCTCTTCGCGGTGTAAACCCTTCCCTCGGAATAACGAATGAACACGTTTGCGCCGTCCGTCGAGCTGCAGGCGCTCGAGAAATTGCGTGAGGAGGAATTGGAAGAAGCTCGCGCGCTTCAGAGCGTGATGCTGCCTACGGAATCGCTGCGCTCGCGCGGCGTCTCAATCTCCCATCAATTTCAGCCGGTTTCGGCGGTCGGCGGCGATTTTCTAGACTATTTTGAACTGACCGACGGATCCATTGGGCTGTATCTTGGCGATGTCTCGGGAAAAGGCCTTCCCGCGGCGTTTTTTGGAGCTCTCGCCGTCGGAACTCTTCGCGGGGTTCACAAGACGGGGATTTCGGCCGATCAAGTGCTTGCTACGATGAACCGGCGGCTGATGATCCGCGGTCTGCCGGCGCGACATGCCGCGCTGCAATATGCCGTGTTCAATCCCGCCTCTCGCGAGATACAAATTTCAAGCGCCGGAATGCCCGGACCACTGCACCTCACCGGTAAGGGCTGCCGCTTACTCAAGATGTCTGGCATTCCTCCCGGGCTTTGGCCCTGCACGAATTACGAGGCCACGGTGTTTCGCCTTGAGCCGGGTGACTCCGTGCTTTTCTGCACTGACGGAGTTACGGATTCCATGAACATGGATGAGGAGAGCTTCGGAACAGATCGGCTCGTGGCGATCTGCGACGAACACCTTGCGGACTCTCCGACGCACCTGCTCGAAGCCATCTTTTTGGCGGTCGAAGGCTTCAGCCGGGGGCGCGGGCCCCACGACGATATGGCGGCGGCTTTGTTTTACTGCTCGGAGTGATTCCCCACTTGAGATTGTAAAGAGAGCACACGTTGCGCTCGCTGGCACGGCACGTCCGCGCGGGTGCCCAAACAGCAATGTAGCTTCTGCGCAAGCCGAATCCGGTTTCCAATTGACAGTCTGAGCGCCCTCCAGTAACAACAATAGATAACGCGGATCGCTGCATTCTATTTAGGAGAGTTCCCGATGAAGACGAAGTCCCCTTTTGCACTTGGCTTGGCATTTTTGCTCTCGCTGATCATCACTGTCCCGGCAGACATTTCTGCCGAGCCTCAGACTGGCGGACAGAAAGCCGGCGAAGTTGCCCGTCTAATACCGGCGGTGAGCATTGCCCGAGGATCCAAGACCATCAATGCTTCCACAAAAACGCTGGTCGAATGGCAGGATTTGGTGAATACCAAGACCGATGGGCGCGCGCGTATCGCTCTGGATGACGGCTCGGTCTTGAACATCGGGTCAGATTCCTCAATCAAAGTAGTGAAACACGACACGGGAGCGCAACAAACGGAACTCGAGTTGGCCTACGGCAAACTCCGCACGCAAGCTACAAAAATCTCAAAGCCAGACGGCAAGTTTGAGGTGCATACCGCCGCAGGCGTCGCCGGCGTGGTTGGAACGGATTTTTACGTGGCTTATGAAAACAACGTGATGAATGTAGTCGCCTATGAAGGCTTTGTGCGTGTGTGCAACCTGGCGGGCGTCTGCGTGATCTTAAAGGCCGGCCAGATGACCAACCTTCGCAACGGGAATAATGAGGCGCCAGCGCCGCCCGCACAGGCGCCGCTGGATCTGCTTGTAGCCGCGTCCAAGGACACGGAAGTGGGCCTTCGACCCGGCAGCGGGCTCGCGAACGGCGGGCATATCGGCGTGGGATTGGGCATAACGATAGGAATCCTGGCCGTTGTCCCGATCGTCGTCTTTGGCGTCATTGCAAGCCATCACAGCTCCACTCCTGTCCCGCCGACGAATCCTTGTGTAATTAATCCTTCCAACTGCGGCTAAATTCTCTGGCCGCCCGGGAAACGCACTTCTTTCGGCCCTGGCTGCGAGCCGCAGCCAGGGCTCTTTGTTTCTAAATCCATGCAACTTGCCACCCCGGGCGACCGTCAAACGAATGTAACAAAATACGAGAGACGCATTGAGACCCGCATTTTGTGCCGTTACCCGCTGTAGCGTACACTGGATGTTTGGCAGTGCCGTCTAACTGTAAGTGAGGCAATCCTTGAAAATTCCTGTTCGTCATTATCTGAGTACACTTTTGTGCGTCTTTGGCCTAATGGCCTTTTTGACGCCGTTCGCGGCGATAGTTACACAGGCTGCGCCACCTCCCGATACGCAAGTCAAGAAATCTCCGCTTCTTGCGGCGCTCCAGGCCGAGCTCGAGCGCTCCTTGAAGACGTTCAAAGCGCAGGACCCACCGGCTTACTACCTTGGCTACACCATCACCGATACGCAGCGCGCAGACGTCTCCGGCTCAAACGGAGCCCTTCTCAATAGCGCCGAATCGCGCAATCGCTGGCTTGAAGTTTCCATACGCACGGGTAGCTACGAAACGGACGACACGCATAAAGTCGGCGAGCGGCAGCAGACCAGTTCGGGCCCCGGCGTCTCTGTTCCCCTTGACGATGACGCTGGCGTTCTACGCCGTTCTGTGTGGCTCGAAACCGAAAGCCAATACCGCGCCGCCGCGGAAGCTCTCATCAAGATCAAGACGGGCAAAGAAGTGAAGGTCGATTCCGTCGAAAACCGCGCGCCGGATTTTTCGCACGAGCAGCCGCACACTTTCATTGGCCCGCAAGTGACTCTCACGGTGGACCGCAAGCCGTGGGAAGAAAAAGTGCGCGTCTACACCCGCACGTTCCGCGAATCCGCCGCGATCATCAATTCGATTGTCACCTTTTCGGCCCAGGCGCAGAACGTCTTCCAGATCACCAGCGAAGGAACGCAACTGCAATTCGGCCAGATCCGTTACCGGCTCGAACTATTCATCCAAGGCAAAGCGCCGGACGGAATGGACATCGACCGTTACTACAATTTTGACTGGGTCAATCCTGCGGATGCGCCCGATGACAAAGCCGTTTCCGTCGCGCAAGCCACGATGCGCAAAGAACTGGAAGGACTTGTCGTTGCGCCAATTAACGAGCCCTCGGTCGGGCCGGCGCTCTTGACCGGCCGCGCGGCTGCCGTCTTTTTCCATGAAGTTTTTGGCCACCGCGCCGAAGGCCATCGCCAGAAAGATGCCGCCGAAGGTCAGACGTTTGCGAAAAAGGTCGGCGAACCAATCCTGCCGAGTTTCTTGACCATCGTGGACGACACAACGAGGAAGAAACTTGGTTCGGAAGACCTCTTGGGCTATTACCAGTTCGACGACGAGGGCGTTCCTGCGCAAAGCGTGACGCTTGTCGATCACGGGATCTTGAAAAATTTCGAGATGTCGCGTTCGCCGCTCGTGGGCTTCCCCACTTCCAACGGCCACGGCCGCCGGCAACTCGGAGCTACGCCAGTTTCCCGCCAGGGCAACCTGATTGTGGAAAGCAACAAGATGGTCACAAACGCGGAGCTGCGGGTAAAGCTGATCGAGCTAATCAAAGCGCAGGGAAAACCCTTCGGACTGCTGATTGATGACATCGCCGGCGGTTTTACCTTCACCGGGCGCGGACAGCCACAGGCTTTTCAAGTGCTCCCGCTTGTCGTTTACAAAGTGTTCGCCGATGGCCGCCCGGATGAATTGGTACGGGGCGTGGATATCGTTGGAACTCCGCTAGCCGCGCTCACCAAAATCGTAGCTACTGGCGATACAGCCGAGGTGTTCAACGGCTATTGCGGCGCGGAGTCTGGGTCGGTTCCCGTTTCCGCCGCGTCGCCCGCGATTCTCATCTCCGAATTGGAAGTGCAAAAGAAAGAGAGCTCCACGGATCGGCCGCCGATTTTGCCGCCGCCCGCGCATGATCCTGTCAAAACGACCGGAGGCCAACAGTGAGGCGCTCTCACGGATTTGCAGCACTCACGATTTTCGCCGCTACTCTGATTTGCAGTTTCACGGCGCGCGCGCAAGCTCCCAAGGATAGCGATCACACGCTGCAGGCCATGCGGGACGAAATGGCACGCTCGAAAACGCGCCTCGAACTGAAAATCCCCGGCACACCGCAGCCTCAACGTCCCTACTACGTGGAATACCGCCTGCTCGATCTTGACGTGCGCGAAGTCGTCGCCGAATTTGGCGCGTTGGTCGCCTCCAACCATACGCGCAATCGCTTCATGGACGTGGAAGCGCGTATCGGCGACTACAAACTGGACAGCTCCAATTTCATCAGTGATGACGGTTTCCGTGGCTTTATCGGGCCCACCGGCTCCGTGGGCATCGACCGCGACTACGATTCCCTTCGCCAGGATTTGTGGATCGCTACCGACCAGGCGTTCAAGGAAGCTGTCGAAACTTATTCGCGCAAACAGGCCTACTTGAGCAGCCTCGCCCGGCAATCCGACATCGACGATTTTGCAAAAGCCGCGCCGCTGCAACTCATCGAACCGCTGGTCACGCCTGACTGGAGCAATCGCAACTGGGAGCAGGAAGCGCGCGAAACTTCCATAACGCTTCGCAACTTTCCGCAAATTTACGAAGCGCGGGTGACCTACTATCTGGTTTATGCCACGGAATACCTGCTGACCAGCGAAGGCACGGAAATCCGCACAAACCGTTGCTTCGCCGCAATCGAGTCGGGCATGAACACGCTTGCCGACGATGGCATGCAGATTAACCACATGTATGCGACGTACGCTCCAAAGCCGGCTGATCTGCCGAGCGTGGATGCGGTTAAAAAGGCTTTGAACGTCACAGGCAGTGAACTGATGGCACTGCGCGCTGCGCCGCCCGCGCAGGACTACACCGGACCCGTGCTTTTTGAAGCGCGTGCCGCCGCTCCGCTTCTGGCCCAGGTATTGACTCCAGCAATCAATGGCTCTCGACCACCGGTTTCTTTCACCCCGGTGATGGAACAACTTCTCACCGGCCTAGGTGGAAAGAGCGACTGGGTAGGTCGCATGGGCGCGCGTGTTTTGCCGCCTGGCGTCTCCCTGATCGACGATCCTGGCGCGAAAGAAGCTCACGGAACAGCCTTGCTGGGCTATTACGCCGTGGATGATGAAGGCGTGCGCGCGGAGAAAGTCACCATTGTGGATAACGGGAACGCCAAGCAACTTTTGATGTCCCGGCGCCCTGGCCCAGACTCCGATGTATCCAACGGGCACGGCCGCTCAGCGTTCATAAACGACGCCAAGCCCACAATGAGCAATCTGTTTTTCAAATCGACAGAGACGCTCTCGCCGGCGGACTTGAAGAAAAAGTTTCTCGATGAATGCCGTTCGGAAAAATTGCCTTACTGCCTTGTGGTCCGGGAGATGGACAATCCTGCCATCAGCCTGCTTCATCAGGATGATTTCTCGGAATTGCTTGCTAGCTTCGGCGGCGGTGCCGGGACCGGCGACCGTCTGCCGCTCATCGTCTATAAAGTCTATCCCGAAGACGGACGCGAAGAGATGATTCGCGGGGCGCGCATCATCGGCCTGAACACCCGCATGCTTCGGAATCTCGGCGGCATTGGCAACGACGATTTCGTTTACAACTACATGCAGAGCCAGGTCTCAGGTTTTGCCGGCACGGCGCTCGGCGCGTTCGGTTCGGCGCAAAACGGTTTGCCCGCTTCGCTTGTGGCCCCGTCGCTGCTCTTCGATGACCTGGAAGTGCGCGGCGCGCGTGGAGAACCCAAGCGGCTGCCATTGTTGCCCGCGCCGTCGATGACGGCGGATTGAACCGGATCAAAGACGTTGTGCCGCCCTAAGCGCCTGAGAAAGCTAGTATCGTGAACGACCTAACCCGCCGCGGCTTTATTTTGACTGGCGCGACCGTTGCCGCTTACGGACTGCTCATCGGCGTTCAGCGCGCATGCCGTTTTGCGCTTGCCGATAATAAACCCGCAAAGGACGATTCTGGTCCCGTGCAAATTGTAAAATTCGCAGACGATGGCGCTCGCCTGGGCCTAGAGACCTTGCCAAAGGTAGTCAAGAGCGACGGCGATTGGCGCCACGTGCTCAGTTCCGACGAATTTGACGTCACCCGCAAGGCAGACACCGAGCGGGCCTTTAGCGGCGCCTACTACATGAATCACGATCCCGGCCTTTATCGCTGTATCTGCTGCGCAAACGCACTCTTCAGCTCCGATACCAAATTCGACTCAGGCACGGGCTGGCCGAGCTTTTGGGCGCCCATCGCCAAAGAAAACGTCGTAAGCAAAATAGATTTGAGTTTTGGGATGAGCCGAGACGAAGTTACTTGCGCCCTCTGCGACGCGCATCTGGGCCACGTCTTTGACGACGGTCCCAAACCCACCGGCCTACGCTACTGCATGAACTCCCTGGCCCTTCGCTTTATTCCGCGCGCAAAGTCCTGAGTTTCCACGGTTAGAAACTTCAATCAGCAAAAGAAAGCCGTTTTTCTCCTTTACTGTTTCACTTCGGCTAGCAGGTCTTCGAAATCGTTGATTGAGACACGATCTATTTTGCCGGCGATGGCGAAATCGAACGGCGAGCTCGCGTGCGTCGCGGATATCAACCCCATTTTTACTGTCTTGTCTCCGATATGCGCATACAGAGGCACAGCATCCTTCCAGGTATCCGGGACTCCGGCGCGGACGATTTCTCCCTTGATGTGGGTTTTCCCATCAGGCGTGCCTTCCGTCGTAGCACGAAAGGTATATTGCGCCTCGCCCATTCCATAGACGTACTGGTTGAAGAACCAATCCATCTTGTGGTTTCCGTCAAGATCCATCCCGTGCGTCATGTGTTTCTCGACGATAGCTTTGAAGTCCTCCGTGGAGGCAGCCTTGTTGTCGAACGTTTTGCAATAGTCCTGCATCATTTCTTTGAACGCACGATCCGGGTCCTGCTCGCGTGAATTCATCAACTGCATGCGCAACATCTGCAGGATGTACGCGCCCTTGGAATAAATCAGGTCCTGGTAGGCACCGGGATCGGTAATAGAAGAACGGATACGCTGGCCCATCCAGATCGGGCCGAGCGCGCCGCGCGCGTGTCCGTAAGCGTCTTTATTGCGAATTTTCTCTTTTTCTTTGCGCCATTCGCCCAGCGCCGTCTTCATACTTTCGCGGTATTGGACGTACAATATGCCGGAAAAATCAGCGAAGCCTTCCGAAAGCCATTGATCGTGGTAACTCTTCCAGCCGACCCGGTGCCCCCACCACTGATGAGAGCTCTCGTGACCGCGGAAGAAGTCCGTGAGAGCAGTTTCATCTTTGAGGCCGATGCAGTTGCGTTGCGTGGAATCAAGAAAGGAACCAGACCATAGATAGATGAGCCCGGGCCACCCTTGTCCGTAGGAATAGCTGATGGGCAAGCTCGTGATGGAAAGGTGCTTGTAAGGATATGGGCCGAAGTAGGACGAGAAGACACGAACGGTGTTGGCCATCTCCGTTCCCATGGTCTTGCCCATCACTGAAGGACTCATGCTTCCAACCGCGCATGCAAGCTGGCCGGATTCAAAAGCACGTTGCAACGAATTTGTAATGTCGTCGCCTTCGCGGTTGGCGTAGATGTCCACCGCAACATCACCGGCTTTATCGTTGACAACCTTGTAGTCGCCGTAAGCAAAGCCCGCGACAGAAAGGGGAATTTCGCTTTTCCATGTGGTGACGCGAGTGCCGCCTTCAACGGTTTCCCCAGTTTTCCCACCGGTGGCTACAAGGATGGAATTCTTGGGACTGTGAAATGTAATGTCAAAATCGGACCGTGCCGAAAAGCTATTCGGCCTTTCGGGATACCAGCCTGTACTTTCGCAGAAATAATTTCCACTGCCTTCTTTGCGAATTGCGCGCTTTCCTCCATACCGAAATACGAGCGACGCTGGCGTGCCAACGGCAAGCGGCTGCGGGAGAATCACTGCCACATAATCTCCATAGGACTGATTGCGATCTTTTGTTTCTCGCGATTGGTAGAACGGAAGTGCATTGTTGCTGGAATCCTTGACCGATTCGAGGTGCAGATTTGCATCAAGGTCGAAGATGAGTACGATTTGACCCGCAAGACGTGGCTCAAGCTCCAGACGCGCTGTGGCGTTCAGGTCCGCACCGGACGTGACGGCTGCATCAATTTTGTAGCCGCGAATGATGAAGTCTTCCTTGGCTTGCGGGTCTTTCCACGCGTCGGCGCTCGTGTGGCCTCCCGCGGGGAAACTCATCCAGGTGTCGAATATCTTGAACGGCCCGACGTCCACCCAGCGGCCGACTCTGATGTCTTCAGCGTCCATCGCGTCATCGCGGACTTCCACCCACCCCTTCTCGACTTTCAGATCCGCGAGAAAGTAACCAGTGCGCGCATGATCCGCCGACAAGATACCTTGTAGCATGCGCGGCATGGACGATTCGCCAAGGTCCTCGCGGTCCTTTTGACGTTTCGCATACGTATCATCGGCGGCGGAAGCCGAAGCTTGCCATTTCACCTGTTTGGCAACTTCGTCCAGCAGGCCGTCCGTGAAGCTGAACGTCGCATCGGTGAACTCCACATTGAGTTTGTCCTGCTTCGTAAATAGGTGGAGTTGCTGGGCCTCTAGCGGATTCGGAGGCAGCACTTGGAGCCGCCCTTTCCCGTGAAAGACAGCGCCAAAAACGACGCCATTGACTGGCTTGGTGAACTGGATCGTGCCGTCCGTCAGATTGATGTGGACCTGGTCGCGGACGATCTCGACATTTTCTGTGTGGGCCGATTTAGCAGTATCCATCGATGGAGCAGAAAGCGCGTTCCAAACCGTTGCGGCAGCGGTCGAGCTGGCAGGCGCTTGCGCGGGGCTCCACGGCGCGAGTGCACACATCGCTGCAAAAGATAGGACGGCAGTTCGAAGATAAACGGTCATTTGGAGGGCTCCCCGAAGCTGCGTGAAAATACCTTGTCTTAGCTCAGACGGCAAGTGCCAAGAGGAATACGCGTGCGCGAAATGAAAATGCTCCTTCAGGCCCATTCCTCGCCCGATGATGTCGTGGCCGAAAACTGTTTGCACCGAACCATCGCCAAGCAGGGAAACTTGGAGCATTTAAGGTAGTCTAGTCAGACGGTGATGGCGGCTCGGCAAAACGAGGAAGCGCGCGAGAAGCGCAGCGCGGCGCTGCTGAGCGTGGGCGCGGCGTTGGTGCTGCTTTCCTTGAAGGCTTTTCTCGTTCTCCGCACGGGAAGCTTGGGCGTTCTCTCCGAGGCGCTGCACTCCGGGCTCGACCTTCTCGCGGCAATCATCACATTTCTCTCTGTGCGCGTGTCGGATGAACCGGCCGACGAACGACATCCTTATGGCCACGGCAAGTTCGAGAATTTCTCCGCATTTGTTGAGACGGCCCTGCTTCTCCTCACTGCGCTGTACATCATTTACGAAGCGTTTTACCGGCTCTTCTTTCATAGCGTTCATATTCAGCCGAACATCACCGCCATCCTCATTTTGCTCGTAGCACTGGCAATCGACGTGACCAGGGCACGCGCTCTTAAGCACGTGGCGTACAAATATTCGAGCGAAGCTCTGGAAGCCGATGCGCTCCATTTCTCGACAGACGTGTGGAGCACCTTGGTGGTCATCGCCGGCATTGGCCTCGTCTGGGCCGGTGAGACGTGGAATCTGCCGTGGCTTGCGTATGCGGACGCTCTCGCAGGCCTTGCCGTTGCGGCCATTATTCTGTGGGTCGGCTCACAGCTCGGCAAACGAACGCTGGATGCCCTGCTGGATGTCGCTCCCAAGGGTTTGCAGCAGGAAATCGCCATGGCCGTTGGACGGATGGACGGAGTGTTGGATGTCGACCGCGTGCGCGTTCGCCGCGCGGGCAATCGACATTTCGTCGACGCAACGGTCAGTGTTGCGCGGACTGCCAGCCTCGAACAAGTGCATGCGCTCAGCGATGCCATCGAGAAGCGCATCGGCGAAATTGTCCCCTCGGACGTTATGGTGCACGCGGAACCCCGCGCGCCGCAGGGCGAACATCTGTTTGAAGCCATTCGTGCCGTAGCGCAGCGCATGGGCCTGGCGATTCACGACGTCACGGCTCTGCAGCAGGCCGGGCAACTTTTTATCGAGCTGCATCTGGAAGTGGACGAAAACTTGAGCTTGCGAGATGCGCATCGCCAAGCCACCGAACTCGAAGAAGGCATTCGCAAACTGCGCGACGGTTCAACGGACGTGAACATTCATATTGAGCCCCTTGGCCGTCACATTGCCACGCCCGATGCTGGCGCTGGTGAAATGAAGCTGCTCTCCAGATCGATCGAAGAGTTTCTGAACGGCTTGCCCTCGGAATTCGACGAGCTCGTGAATTGCCACGATGTGCGCGTCCGTCAGGTGGAACACCACATTCTCGCTTCTTGCCATTGCACGATGAAGGGCGCGCTGCCGATTACACAAGTCCACGACGTGACGGCCACGCTGGAGGACAGGGTTAAGGCGAAATTTCCCCAAATCTATCGCGTCACGATTCATCCCGAGCCGGTCGAAGAGAAATGATTTGGCAGACTTTATCGCTAAGTCAAATCCGGCGGTTTAGGAGAGCGAGCGAAAACCTGTCCTGCCAGCGCGAGGACCGCCGGGAAGCATACAAGCACATAGCGGGGCTCGGGCGTTTCAATCGTAGTGAGAAACGCCGTGCGCAGCAAAATGTAACCAAGCAACAACGCAACGGCCAGCCTTAGCGCGTAGCTCTCCCGCGATATTCGCCAGGCTCCCCACAATGCAAGCGCGACGTACGATGCATTCAACAAGAAAAACCCGAGGGTGACGGAAAAGTCGATTGGATCTTCCCGCCACGATTCTTTGATCGGAAAAACCTGCCCAGAAAACGGCAGCAACTCGATGCGTGGCGTAAACCAGATGGTGAACGCTCTCGCGACTGGCAGCCACAAATAGGTGCGTAGCGGGTGGCGCGCCGTGCGCTCTCGCGCGAGCTGTCCAAAAGCCGCGTCTTCTTCGGGAGTGATCGTAACGTCGTTGTTGTACAGCTCGAGGAGCGCCGCGACTCGATCTTTTTCATCCTGTGTGTCGAAAGCTCGCTCCGGGATGTCTTCCAGATTGATCACTTCATCGTCAAGCTTCCATGGAACAAGAAAACAATCTTTCATGCGGAAGAGCCAGGTTTTTTCCCAAGCCATGAACCCGCGCGGAACGAATTCCCCAGACATATTCAAATTCTTGGGAGCGAGAAACTGCACTTCATGCAGCGTCACGGAATTCCGGACAGCCCAGGGCGAGAGTGGCAAGGCGCAGGCAATCGCGGAGAGCGCTACTAGTTGTGCAAAAAAAAGAAAGCGCCGCTTCCTCAGCCAAATAAACGCAAGCAGAATCCAGGCCGCAACAAGCAGAAGAGGAGTCTCGGGACGAAAGAGCGTTCCCATTCCGATCAGGAATCCGCTCGAGAGCGCGAAAATCGACTCGGCGTGCCTATTCGCCCATTCAGTTTTAAAGAGTGCCGTCTTGCCGCCGCTCTCGGTCCAAATCAGTGGGATCAGTGACACGAAGGCAGCCGTCGTGAAAAACCATGCGAACACCTCTGTCATGGGAACCGCCGCGTAATTCGCTGTGAAGGGGCACAGCGCGGTAATCCATAGCGTCGCTATATAAACGCGCCGCCAGCCTTCCGGATTTGGCCTCAGCAATGCCAGCATCGCGGCCAAGCCCGCCGTAAGCAGGCAAGCGCCCAAGTCCACCGCCGATTGCACCAGCGTCACGAACAGCCGTGCATCCGGCCCCACACGCCCGGTAATCGCATAAATAATGGCCAAAAACGCCGGGTAGCCCGGCATGCGCAGGTCGACGGGTACCAACGCTCCGTCCACGGTTATGGCATAAACATGATGCTTCAGCCAATTCGTGGCTAGTTGTTCGTAAAGCGCCGTGTCCGTTGGAGCAAAAGGAAACTTGAATACAAAGAACAGCCGCAGGCAGAGGCCTGCTATCAGTGCGGCGACGGTATGCGAGAAAATTCGCTTCATGAACGCATCGCATCTTACAATAGAGCAGACGGAATCGCGCAGAAGGTCTAGGCTTGCCCACCGGCCAGTTCCCTGC
>Ga0210391_10000741_pt1 | contig 32032 bp, 32 predicted proteins | sample IncBWC12OmetaG_FD_160573 | JGI IMG/M metagenome (GOLD analysis project Ga0210391, IMG submission 160573) | Forest soil microbial communities from Barre Woods Harvard Forest LTER site, Petersham, Massachusetts, United States - Inc-BW-C-12-O ... | reverse complement strand
GTCGTCGCTGCCGGCCCAGATGAGGCCTTTCTCGACGGGTGATTCGGCGATCGCGAAGATCGTGCCGTAATACTCGACGCTGGTATTGTCTTGCGTGAGCGGGCCGCCAGAGGATTGCTCCTTCGTCTTGTCGTTGCGCGTCAGGTCGCCGCTGATTGCCGTCCAAGTCATTCCATTGTCGGTGGTCTTAAACACTTCTTCTCCACCGTGATAAATAACCTTGGGATCGTTCGGCGAGCTTGCAATCGGAGCGGTCCACTGGAAGCGGTGTTTCAGATCGGCATCACCCGCGCCCATCGGATTGAGCGGCCAGGAAGACACGTCTTGCACCTGATGAGTTTTTTTGTCGAAGCGCGTGATCAGGCCGTCGTAAGACCCCGCGTACACAATGTCAGAATTTGCGGGATCGGGAACGACAAAGCCCGCTTCGCCGCCGCCCACTTCGTACCAATCTGTTCGGTCGATCGTGCCATCATCGCTGCGGCTTGCAATCGCCACCGTGGAGTTGTCCTGTTGAGCGCCATAAATGCGATAGGGGAAAAAGTTGTCAGTGGCTACGTGATAGAACTGCGCGGTCGGCTGATTTAACTGCGTGGTCCAGGTCTTGCCGTTGTCGTGAGAAACGGTGGCGCCGCCGTCGTTGGCGTTGATTAGCCATTCCGGATGCGTGGGATCGATCCACAGGCCGTGATTATCTCCGTGAGGAGAGCGCACAAAGCCGAAGCTGTGGCCGCCATCGGTCGAACGATAGACGGCAGTGTTCAGTACATAGACCGTATCAACATTCTTTGGGTCAGCGAAAATGTGATGGAAATACCAGGCGCGCTGCGTGTAGCGATGGTCGCCGGTGAGGAGTTGCCAAGAATCGCCCGCGTCGTCGCTGCGATAGATGCCGCCTTTTTCCGCTTCGATGATGGCGTAGACGCGATTGCCGTCGGCGCCAGAAACGGCCACGCCGATACGGCCGAGGACTCCTGAAGGAAGGCCGTGGCCTTCAAGACGCTTCCAAGTAGCGCCATCGTCGATGGATTTGTAGAGACCGCTGCCTGGGCCGCCACTAACTGCTGTCCATGGATAGCGCTGCGCTCCATAAAGTGCCGCGAACAAGATGTGCGGATTTGACGGATCGAACGTGAGGTCTATGGCTCCTGTCTTGTTGTCCTTGAAGAGAACTTTTTGCCAAGTCTTGCCGCCATCCGCTGAACGAAACACACCGCGTGTTTCGTTCGGGCCATACGCATGGCCCATCGCGGCGACAAAGAGGATGTCAGGATTTGTGGGGTGAACGATGACCCTGGAGATGTGGCGCGTATCTTCCAACCCGATGTGCGTCCAGGTTTTCCCCGCGTCGATGGATTTATACATGCCATCGCCGTACGAGATGTCTCCTCGCCAGCAGGATTCGCCGGTGCCAACGTAAATCACATTCGGATCGGAAGGAGCCACGGCAATCGCGCCCACGGACATGATTCCCGTCTTATCCGTCATCGGCGTCCACGTCATGCCGCCATTGCTCGTCTTCCAAACGCCGCCGGCAACCGCGCCGAAATAATAAGTCTGCGAGTCACCCGCGACTCCAGTTACGGCGAGGGCGCGTCCGCCTCGGAACGGACCGACCTGCCGCCACTTCATTCCCTTCAGCGCGTTTTCGTCGAGTGTTTGCGCATGCAAAGCCGTGGCTGCAAGCCCGAGCACAAGCATCGCCAGCAGAACCGAAGAAATATTCGTCAATCGTTTCACACCACTCATCTTTTTCTCCCCCGAGAAACAAATGTTGCACCTGTACTATCGCAGATAGTAATGCGCGGAGCAGAATAGTACATCCTGTGTCGTAATCTGCGCCAGAAACTATGGATGGATTGTGCTTCCTCAGTTCTTGACGCGCCGCGGAGTGCTTTTGGGTACAATCCCGGCGTGACAAACCCGCCAGAAACGCGCCGGTCTGTTCCAAATCTCACGCAGGCGGCCGCGCCAGACAGTCCTCGCCGAATGTTTAGTTTCGATTGGCTTCGTAACGCGACACTGCCGGAGCGAAGTTCGCTAATTGCCGGTGGACTCGGCTGGATGCTGGACGCCATGGACGTGATGCTTTACTCCCTCGTCCTAACGTTCCTAATTCGCGAATTCGCGATGGACACGCGGACAGCGGGTCTGCTGAATTCGCTGACGCTGGTCGCCTCGGCCATCGGCGGTCTTCTATTCGGGCTTCTGGCGGATCGCATCGGACGCATCCGCGCCTTAATGGCATCCATTCTCGTGTACGCGCTTGCCAGCGCGGCCTGCGGCTTCTCGCACACGATTGCGCAGCTCGCAACTTTCCGATTCGTGCTCGGTCTCGGCATGGGTGGCGAATGGACAACGGGCGCGGCGCTGATCGCCGAGACCTGGCGTGCCGAGCATCGCGGAAAGGCTCTGGGCTTCATGCAATCGGCGTATGCGATTGGAGAAGCGATTGCTGCACTCGTCGTGGCGTTGGTCTTGCCGCATTTTGGCTGGCGGCCCGTGTTTTTTGTGGGCGTGTTGCCGGCGTTTCTCGTTTTCTGGATTCAACGCAGGGTTCCGGAGCCGGAGTTGTGGAAGCAACGCGCGGCGCGCAAAGAAAAAGTGTCCCTGCGCAAGCTTCTGGATAAAGGCGTTCTGCGTAACGGAATTCTGGCCACAACGATGAACGCTTGCAGCATGTTCGGCTACTGGGGATTGTTCACGTGGATTCCGGCGTATCTGTCGTTGCCTCCCGAGAAAGGAGGCCGGGGACTCAGCCTCGTCAAGACTACGGCATTTTTTCTAGTGCTTTGCTTCGGAAAGTGGCTCGGCTATGCCCTTTTCGGATTTTTTTCGGATGCATTTGGACGGCGCAAGCCTTACTTCCTCTATCTGATCATCGCCGCTGCGCTGGTGCCGATTTACGGAATGGCCAAGACTTCATTCTGGCTGTTAGCCCTCGGTCCGCTCGTCGCATTTTTCGGGACAGGTTATTTTTCAGGTTACGCAGCGATCGCGAGCGAACTTTTCCCCGGTGAGATTCGCGCCGCTGCCATGGGATTGAGTTACAACATCGGCCGGGGACTCTCCGCTGTCGCGCCGTTCGCCGTGGGAGCATTGGCCCTCCGCTATGGCATCGGCCCAGCGTTTTTTTTGCAAGCGGGCGCGTTCTTGATGGCGGCGCTGCTTGCGCTGGCTTTGCCGGAAACGCGCGGGCAAATCTTGGATTAATTTGTGTGGACGGACTAAGCGAACCGGCTACGCGACAGCAGAACGTGAGTTAATGCGTGCTCCGTCCGCGCTAAGAGTGAAATTCATCGCGAAATAAGGAGCTTGCGCCAGAATCTTCTGGAATTCATGTTCGTCCGCGTAGGGCCGCTTGGGAACCCGCCGCGCAAGAATGCTGATATCCAACGGATCCTTCAGGAACGGATAGGGCTTTAGCGTGACGAAATTATTCCCTGCGGGCTGAAGGTCCCAATCCGCTTCACTTCCATTGCCGTTCACGGGAACCGTATCGATCGTATAACCATCCAACGGCACGAGACAGAAATATAGCGAGAGACGATCGAGCGCTTCGAGGCGCTGAAGATTCGCCTGCAGCGCGTGGTCTTCCGAGTAGTACTTCATCAGGGGGTCCGCGCGAAGATCAACTTTGAGCCGCAATTGTTGGAGTCTCAGCCGCTGCAGAAAATCAGTAACGATGTGCGATTCATTGGACTTAACGTACTTCGCTGAGAAGCCCGGCATCGTCGCGCGGGTTCGGTCGTAGAGCCCGGCGCAATGCATGCTGACGAGTAATCCAGCGTAATGATCGACTCTAACGATGCGCTCAATGCCGCGTTGATAGAGCGCGACATGCTCCTCGGTCGGAATGGACATGAAGTTGTAAGGCGCGAAGGTTCGGGGATCGATTTGAGGGAGGAGTTCCCATTCGTTCCAGCCATTGTCATGCTCCGTGGCGGCTAAACAGAACGATTCAAAGGGCTCAGGCCGGGTGAAAACCTTGTTGCCCAGCGCGCGCGCAAAAAAGCCCGACAACATGGCATGATCCGTCTGTCGGATCAGAATGAGCTGATCGCCCTGCTCTTGAATGATCATGACGCTGCCCTCTTTCGCAGCGGGGCCTCGCGATGGCGCCTTACGGGTCGAGGCGCCAGTTTTCGGCCGCGGGGGTGGCCAAGCCTGGCACTAATTACTGCTCTATTATGCTCCTGAGGCAGGAGACAATCCAGCCCCATCGTCGATGTGGCGGGCCGAGGGCAATTCCCGGTATCATAATTAGAACCACTGCGGGAGTGGCGGAACTGGCAGACGCGCAAGACTTAGGAAGCTATGCAGGCCGTCCTGTAAGTACTATGCTTTCAGCTAAACCCCTTATTTTCTTGGATTATAGTTGCTGGTTCTTGCGGGCATCCGCCGAATGCTGCTATCCATCGTGCACAAATTGTGCACAAAACTGGACAGTACTCGGATCAACAATCTTTCTGATAGTGAATTTCGCTTGACATTCACCCACGGTTTATAGACACTAATTGTTCACATCGGCGTGCGTGGTGAAAACTGGAAACACGCGCGTTGGAACAGAAGGGCGCGACGAACAGCTAAGAGTTGCGCACCACAGCCGAGAAAGTACGTAGAGCTAGTTAGGGCAGAAGAACCACGGCGTGCCCACGGGATAGTCCTTCCAAAACAGGACTCCGGCAATTCAAACGGAGTCTTTCCAGTGCAACACAAAAATAAAGATGTAGTAGTTCCTTCCGCAACGAATTCCCTTTTGATTGATACGAACGCGGCAGCCGCATTTGTCGGCACAATACCCGGCGTGATTCGTGGCTGGGTGGCCGAAGGCTTGCCATTCGTGCGCGCTGGGCGCGGTGGGAAAAAACTTTTCGGGCGTCGTGATCTTGAACGCTGGATCGAACGACTGAAAGAGAAGGCCGCGTGAACAAGCAAGAACTTCTTCGCAAATTGGAAACCTTCATGGATCAGATGAAGGCTGATCGTTCGTTCGGTCAAATCGCCATTGCATTCCGCGATGGTGAACCGGACTTCATCCGAAAAGAAATCACCGAAAAGGTGCAAGGGAATTCCCATGCCAACAAAAACTACCGATAGACTTACGCACGATGATCTAAAGAAATTCTGCCAGCCGTGGCCCGGTGGTTCGGCCAAGGAATGGACGTGCCCACTTTGTGGCGGCAAACTCGCGCTATACAAAGCGGATGAATTCTTGTGTGTTGGATCGTGTGATCCGAAGAAGCTGGCCGCGCTCCTGTACGAACTGCGTGATGCGAAGAAGAAAAAGCCACGGCCTTCCACCACCGAAGGATGGCAAGGGCTGACGCCGAAGGACTACTGCGCGGCGAAACGTTTTCCACTTCCGTGGTTCATCCTGAACTATTCCGCAATTCCACTTGGCCCGATGCAAGGAACTTACAACGGGAAGCCAGTGGTGGAATTCGCGTACATGGACATTCACCGTAAGACGATCTTCCGCCGATTTCGTGAATCAATGGATTATGGCGTGATCAGCGAAAAAGACAGCGAAATGGTGATCCCATACGGCCTGTGGACGATCAGGCCGGACAAGGATGAAAAGTGGCCACGCGCCGTGGTGCTCTGTGAAGGCGAGTCCGATCAGCAAACTTTGACGTTCCACAAGGTTCCAGCGTTGGGTGTGCCTGGCGTGAAATGCTGGCGCGCGGAATGGGCCAAGCTTCCGGCGCTCAAGTATGCCGAAGTGATCTTTGTTATTCAGGAACCACCATCGAAACCCGGCGCGCCGGACGTGGGGAAGAAGTTTGTGGAAGATGTACGCGCAGCCTTCCCAGGAAAAATAGTGAAGCCCCTGAATCTGGCCGCACACACTTCGCAACACGCGAAAGACCCCAGCGCGCTTCACCTGGCCGTGGCGGAAGGCAAGCTGTTCGGCTGGGAAAATCCCGCTGTTAAAGAAATGCTTCGGAAGCCTGGCTGGGATGCGGACTTGGTGAAGTCTGAGAACTGGGAGGAAGCCAAGATTCACGAAGACTTCATGGAAAGCTTCTTCCTGTGCGTTCGCGCCGTGATGAAGACGGCCAACGAACGGCGGATCGTTTCGGTTCTGGCCGCTGACGTAGAAATGAAACTGACAAAGTGGCTGTGGCGTGATCACATCCCGCTTGGAACTGTGACTGTCTTCGCTGGAATGCCGGACATGGGAAAAAGCACGGCGGCGACGGATGTGGATGCCAGGCTATCCACTGGCGCAAACTTTCCGTTCAGCGGAAACGAACTTGGTGGGCCGTGTGAAGTGGCAGTGCTCGCCAGCGAAGACGATATCAATGAAACCCTGAAGCCACGGCTGGTGGCAGCGGATGGTGATTCTAGCAAGGTTCATTTTCTGATCGGCACCGTGGTGGATGGCCAGACGGATTCAGAAATGGCGATTGCCCTGGACACCGATCTGGACATGGTGGGCTGTTTTCTGAAGGAACATCCAGATGTGCGCCAGCTTCGCGTTGATCCCGTGACTGCTTACCTGGGCATTGTCAATCCAGATCGGCCACGGGAAGTTCGCCCATTCCTTCAGAAGCTTCTGAAGTTTGCGCGTAAGTGGAATATCGGCATCTTGCTGGTGATGCACCTGGCGAAAAATGTTGAAGTGTCCGCGCTGTACCGCGTGGGTGGTGCGGCGACGTGGGTTCAAGTCCCACGTTCGGTGTGGTTCTTTGCGAAGAAGGAAAAAGAAGAAGGTGACACTACGCCGCCAGCGCACATCATGGTGTCCGGTAAAGGAAATCTGGTGGCTGACGATAAAAAGAAGGCTTTGGAATTCAGGATCACTAGCGTGTCTGTTCCGATTGAAGGCAAGGATGAATCCATCGGCAGAATCGAGTGGGGTGCTGAATGCGAAACCACGCTGGAAGAACAGATGGGCCAGCACAGTGGGAAGCCAGGGCCGGAACCTAAGAAGATGGAAGCGGCGAAGAAGTACTTCAAGACTGCCCTGGCCGATGGCGCCAAGCCCCGCGATGAGGTATTTGACGCCGGGTTGGCCGCTGGCCACAAGAAATGGACGCTGACGGGCGCGGCCAAGGAATTGAAGTTGGAAGGTGAATGGCGCGGCGGTGTGTATTACTGGATGCTTCCGGCACAGCCAGTCATCCCGATAGTGGGTGAAGTGGACGGTAGGGTGGTGTACTGATCCACCCTTAATACCATAATTAACCTATTGTACCTATCTACCCTATCGGGTTCCGGCCTGAAAGGGTGGATAGGGTAAATAGGGCAGTTGGGTTGATAGGGAAGATTGGAAAGGACAGAAGGATGAACGCGACGGCCACGATTGACCTGAAGCAGTTGGAGCACAACGTTGAAGTGTACCGGGATATTCACGCCCGCGCGGTAGCAGCCGGAACAAGCACCCGCCTGCCCAGTCAGTGGTTCCAGCAAGCCCAGGACACGCTGACGCGGGCCAAGGCGCAAATACAGGAAGCGGAAAAGAAATCGTTCTTCAGCGGCGAAGACGAACCCGTTGATCCGTACAGCTTCATGGCTGCCGTCCAAGAAACTGTTCCAAAAGAACAGATGGCGCTGGACGCGCCAACCGTTCAGCCATCGGCGCGCCAGGAACTGATCCGCCAGGCGAACCACCTATCGTGCTGCCGAAATGGTTTCTATCACTTCGCGGCCAGGGTGATGGAATTTTTCGATGGGCACGGCGGCGAGTGGTACACGTACCAGGATGTTCTTGGTGACTACAAAGTGAAAGGCTGGGAACACTTCGGAAAACGTTCCGTGGAAATGTACCTGGATTTGATGGTGGAAGACGGAACGATTGAAGTGGCTGCTTCGAAGCCCAGGATGATGCGGAAAAAGGTTTGACGGCCCGCGCACCTGTCACAGCGTAGTGAAATTTTATGGACTATTTCCGCGCATTGGCGACTGAAAAATGCCCGAAGGCCGCAGCGGCTGGGAGAATTCGCGGGACTGGTGCGTTTCTTTTGCTCAGTTGTGAAGAGAACGGATCACGCCATGTGATTCAGTTCAATTCACCGGATGATCGGGCGCGGCTGGCATCGAAGTGGGCTGGTGGTGAGTATCCCGGCCAAGACAGCCACTGTCCAGCCACGAACTGTATGGGTGATCATCCAACGCTGGATTTGAAGCTGGAAACACAGCCTAGCTCGCCAACGCCGTCACACAGTCAACAAACTGTGTGAGGTAATTTTCCAGTGTCAACTACACCGAATCTTTTGATCCCACTGATAGCCGCATCCCAAAACAACAAAGAAACGACGGCCAACACCGCATTCGTTGATCTGGACGAAGCGCTGTGTGGAAATTCGTACGTTGAAATCGAACAAGGAAGCGGTGTGTTCAACCTGCCGCTGGACACATTCCTTCAGAACATGGTGCTGTTTTTCACTGGTGGCCTGGATGAAAACGAAGTGATCATCCTTCCGCAAAACGCGAAATTGCTGATCGTGGTGAACGAAACCGTAGGATCACCCAGTCCCGTTGATCTGATCTTCAAAACTGGCACTGGCTCAGTTGAAGCAACGATCACCGATTCGAACTTCCATATTCTCTACAACGACGGTCAAAACGGAGTATACAAAATCGTGTAGCCATGCCAGTCACACTATCCAACAAACCGATACCACAGGGTATATGGCTGACGCTACGACGTTTACAACCCAACGCCACAGACGAACAGGTGTGTGAATTCTTGCGCGATAAGTGCGGCATTGATCTGCCACTGGACAACGTGCGCGTTTCGCGTGGTGACTTCAGCGCATGGGCAACAATCAGCCTAAGCAAGCGCCACATACTTGACCTAGTAGAACGCGCCATGATGGAAGCAGGCGAACTGAATGGCCGCAAGCTACAAGTGGCGATTCCAGAGAAGCACCCGCGCGTAACCACGTCACACAGTCCAGAGATATTGAACCCGGCTGGTTAAGCACACTACTTCACGTTTGCACGGCCTGAACAGATGGGTGCCGATTGGCTGGGTTCGCGCCTAAACCAATACGATTCGCTGTAGATATGAACGCTGCAATTCTGACGGCGTAGGATCAACGATCTAACCCCAATAGTCCACACACAAGTCACACGCCAAAACAGAACACCCGATTGATCAAAGCTTTGTTGATAACAAAAGACTTATTCCTTCACGTGTGATCCTGGCCGAAACCGATGGCGGCCCGATTTTTTCATAGAGCCTGAACGCCCGAAACCGCACGCCTGGCGCTGCGCATGTCTCGGCGATGTTAAGCGCGTAAGTCCTTAGTATTCAACGCGTATTCAGCCGGGTTTCCGGCCCATTCATGGGCCATTCGGCTGAAAAATAGCCGTCACACTTTTCGCTGATTTTATGGCGCAGCGAAAAAGCATTGAGGAACACGAACTGGCCGGAACCTATCGGCCTGATCGGCAGCCGCAGCAAGTCTCACCCATCCGTGCTGGCCGTCCAAAATTCCCAAAACATCTTGGCAAAGAAGCGCGGGCCGAATTCAAACGCCTGGTGGCCCAGCTTGAGGCAAGAGGCACAGCCACGCCTGGCGACTATGGCGCGTGCGCCGTGGCCGCCGAACTGACGGCGCGCTGGGCATCCATAAAGGCCCAGATCGGTGAACAGTGGACTGTCATCACCGTGGTGGGCGATAACAACGGCACCGCGCGGACAGTGGTACGCGTGAACCCGCTTATCCCGGTTCTGAACGCCACAGAGAACCGTCTGATCACAATTTTGAAAGCTTTGGGCCTGAGTCCCACGGATCGGGACAAGGCGAAGCCTGTCTCGCCCGCGAAGACGGACGAACCCCGCGAAGGAACCGTGGCCTGGATTCTACAAGAGGCCGCGAAACGGAAGGAAGCCAATGGACGCGCTGACGCTTGAAGAACAAAAGCTTACTTGCTTCGTGAAGGCCGGGCTTCTGACTGGCGACGAAGACCCGTTCGAAGTGTACATGTTTGAAGGCCGATTGATGAATGATCCGCTTCTTCCTGAAACCACCTGGGAACGAACCATCGCGCATATCGAAAGACTTTCCCCAGCCGAACTGGCCGGGCTGAAAAAGAGGATGAAAGGATAACTAACATGTTACTAGAGACAATTAAATACAATGGCCCGCGTACACCGCTGGAAGCTGAATTCAACGACATTGTCCGCAAGTTCCGTGCCGATAACGCGAAGCTTTCGAATCCGTGGGGAATGCCTTCGGGTTTCTTCCGCGTGACTGGACGATCAGGCGCGCAGTACGGCCTGGGCTTCAGATGCGTGCGCTGTGGACTGGAACAAAAGCGCGGCGCAGAAAATCCGAAAGGCGTCAAGCATTGCGGACGCGTGGACAAAGTTCCCACGAACTGGCTGAAGCGCATGTGGTTTTTCTTGTGGCTGAAGACCTGGGTGCCAACGCCCAGGTATCGGTGACGCCATGTGGATCAGCCAACACGCACTTGAACAGTTGAAGGCGCGATACGAAATCAATTTTCGCGCGGTGACATTCCTTCAGCGGCTGAACGCAAGTCAGCCGAAGTTTACCAGGCACGGCCACGCAGGAACCAAAGTCTTTGAAGTTGAAATTCAGTTGGCTGGCCCGCACGAAACGAAAGTGATCCGGTATCTGACGGACCCTCAAGAGAAATTCATCATAACCGTCCTTCCACCGATAGAAGCCGATGAAGCGGAAATGGCCCATTCGAAGGACTACAGGAAAAAGCACGCGCGCACCAGACAAGAATTTTTCCGCGCGGCTGAATCCACAGAAGAGTTTGAAACGGCCTGAAATTTGCCGTCACACGTAGCTGGAACTTGTAGGGGTATGCCGATGAAACGCGATGACAAATGGTTTAGTACACGCCCTTGGTTCAGTGCGGAAGACCGCACACGAATGCAGGCCGAAGATGCAGCCGAAGAAGAACTGCGGCTGGCGAACTGGGAAAAGTGGGAAGCAAAAGATATCGCAGCCGGAAGAGAACTTCATGCCACCCCTGAATGGGTGACGCGCGCGCGCGCAACGCGCGAAGGAAAAAAGGATTGGCAAGTTGAGGCTCGCACCAGGTTACTGGCCACCGTTGAACCACCCGCTGACAACTGGCTGATCGAAGCCCGCGCCCGGTTGGAAAACGCGGCTAAAGAATTTTCGCCGTACATTCGGCTGAATGGCAGCGGGGTTGCCCGCGCATAAACGATTTTCTGGACATATCCACTGACGGCAACGCGCCGCCTATCACTGTCCGAAACACAGCGAAGCAAGCTACCAAGATGGCAGCGCGCGTTCGACTTTGAATTAACAGGTGAAACAAATATGTCTACGCAACTTCGGGAACAGCGCGCCGTGGCCCACAACCATGCCCTTGATGCGCTGCGCAGCAACAACCAAGTGTCTTTCGACAAAGCCATGCTTGACGTGGATCGTTTGACGAAGGAAATCGAAACTGAGGAACGGCGTGTGAGCACTGAGAAAGAAATCATTCCTGACCTGGGCCACAAAAGGGCGTTTGCATTTTCTAAGTGGGTGCGGCGCGGTGAGAAGGCCGTATCGGAAGCCGAAATGCGTTCTTTGCGTTTCGCTGATCTGACGCAAGAACAGCGCGATGTTGCCGAAGGAAACGTTCTGAACCACATCGGCACCTACACGGGCCTTGGCTATCTCGTTCCTACGGGCTTTGCCGGGCGCATCGAACAGGCGATGAAATATTTCGCGCCGTTGATGAATGAGTTTGGCACGTTGCCCACAAGTTCGGGCAACCCACTTCCGTTCCCAACGTCTGACGATACCAGCAACGCGGCTGTTCTGGTTTCGGAAGCTGGCGTGATCGGCGAATCGGATGTGACCGCAAACCAGGTGACGTTCGGCGCGTACAAGTTCACGTCCGGCGTGATCAAAGCTTCGGTTGAACTTTTGGAAGACAGCGGCATTGACATTGATCAGTGGCTGGCTGACAGATTCGCCGAACGCTATGGCCGCGCGTGGGAATATTTCCTGACGCAAGGTGAAGGTTCCACGTCCGGTGAACCTATGGGTTTGCTGACGTACGTTGCAGAGAATCCGAACCCGAACGGCGTTGTGATTGCCACGGGTTCTTCGGAGTCCACTGGTGGTTCGCAAACTGGAACGAACAGCGTTGGCTATTCGGACCTGGTGAACCTGGAACACAGCGTTGATCCGGCATATCGCCGTGGTGCGAAGTACATGTTCCACGATCTAACCCTCAGCGCCATCAAGCGCATCATTGACAAGTTCGGGCGTCCTTTGTGGGTGCCTGGAATCAGCGTTGGCGAGGCCAGCACTATTAACGGTTATCCATACATTATCAACCAAAGCATGCCGCAGATTGCCGCCAGCAACGTCACCGTTGCCTTCGGTGATTTCAGCAAGATGCTTGTTCGGAAAGTCTCTGGCTTCTCCGTTCAGCGTCTGGCCGAACTGTATGCCGCGACTGGGCAAATTGGCTTTATCAGCCACGCGCGTATGGACTGCAACGGCATCGTGCCTTCGGGCCGCGCTTTGAACGTCCTAATGCAGCACAGCTAATCGTCCACGACCTGACGATTGATTGTGTCCACCCTTAACGTGGCCCGGTGTTATGAGCACCGGGCCATTTCCTTTTTCAGCCGCGAAAACTCCGTCACAGCTTGAGGAAGTGACAGGAGTACACGAACATGGCCGGACTAAGTGTGGAATTCCCAGCAAGCTGTGATCCAGTTTCGCTGGCGCAAGCGAAAAATTATCTGCGCGTGGACGATATCACGGACGATGACGCGCTGATCACGGGCTTGATTTCTGCGGCCACTGAAGCGTGCGAAAATTTCACGCGCCGTTCGTTCATCCAAAAAGGTTTTCTTCAAACGCTGGACGCATTCCCGTATTTCACGGACACCATGCTTTCCCAGCTTGCGTATCCGCCCAGCTACTACGCGCTGCCGAAATATTCCACCACGCTGTGGAACTACTCGCAAATGATCAAGCTGTTCCGGCCACCACTGATTTCAGTGGATCGAATCACATACGCGGCAGCACTGCCGAACGGAACTTTCCAAGACATGATCCCGCAGCCACCCGTTTGGTATCCACAAACGGAATATGAAGCGGGCGATGAAGTAGTGGATTACAACGGCAACATTCAAAGTTTGGTTGGATCACCGGGCACCACGCTGATATCTGGAATTGCGCCGCCTGACTTTTCTGACGAACTGGATGGCATCACGGACGAATCCGCGCCAGCCACAGCCGTCTGGCTGAATGAAGGCCCGTCGCCTTATGGCGAATGGGGAAACTACATCGTGGACAACGTGAGCGAACCCGCGCGCGTTTTTCCTGGTATCGCAACGAAAGGCCCAACGGCTGGCTTCTGGCCCGCTGTTCTCTACATTCCAAACGCGGTACAGATTCACTTCACCGCTGGCTATGGCCCAACGCCCGCAGATGTTCCACAAGGAATTCAGATTGCCATTCTCCGCATGGTGGCCGATCTGTACGAAAACAGAACGCCCGTGTTGAAAGACTCCGAAGAACTTGTGCCGCGTTCTGTCCGCGCGCTTTTGTGGAAGTACAGAGTTTTAGATTTAGCGCCAACGCGCGGTTAAGGAAAACGACGATGGCACAATTTCACGCACTCCCCTATGAATCACTTCTGGCGCTGGTTAACAGTGGCGGCGCAGTTCCAGGCGATTTGTACTATGCGTCAGATCGTAAAGAACTTTTCCTGGCAATCACTGGCCAGCCGAATCCTTCGGTGTTTCCGCTTAGTTCACTGATTTTGACTGGCGAGTATTCGCTCAGTGGGCCTCAAGGCCCAGCGGGCGCGACTGGTGCCACTGGACCGCAAGGCCCGGCAGGCCCAGCCGCACCGCTGTCACAAATGGTGGCGCTGGCCGTAGCACTCGGATAGCGCCATGAAGAATCCAGAGCACATCACGGTTGATTTGTCCAAGGGTTCGCTGTCCAGCGTCCACGCGAAAATCCTTCGCCTAGCCGGATACTCGGTGGCTGACATGGTGACTGATCACGCGAAGCAGTTACGCGAAAGGAAAAACTAAATGCGCCGTCTGCCAACAAACATAGAACCCGGTTCACTGCGCCACCGAATTCAAATCGCGCAGCCGTCAGGTGCCCAGGACACTATGGGTGGCGTGTCCCAAAATCCTGCCGGATGGTCCGTGATCCGAACTTGCTGGGCTTCCATCGAAGCTTGGACTGGTTCGCATGATTTATCCGCTGGACAGTTCACCAGCAAGACTTCGCACTGGATCGTAATTCGTGATCCGCGTGATCCAGAGCAGACGCCGAACGCGCAGATGTATGTCTGGTGGAATGGACGCACGTTTTTGATCGAAGCAGTTCTCTCACCGGATGAAGGCCACAAACTTCTGGTGATGGTGGTTTCAGAAATAAATAACTCCCAACAACTGGATGCGACGCCGATCTATGGCAGTCCATCCTACTGACGCGGCGCGCTGGGGAAATTCGCCGTCAAACTTATTCGGCGGCCATGTTGGAAGCTTCAGCGTTTTCGTTCGGACTGGACGATCACGCAAGTGGGTTCCCGAATTCGCCTTCAACGATTCATCCTTCCGCGATGTTCTCATCCGTGTAGACGTGGACTTTTTGAAAGAACGGAAGCGCGCATTCTATGCGCGTGGCCCGGCCTTCACAGCCGCGATTGAACGCGCGGGTTCACACCGCGCGCTAGTGGCCGCCGTGGTGTACCACGCATGGCGACTACGCTGGCCGTCGCGCGATATCGCTCTGGACATGGGACTGCGCACGCGCCAGGTGAACTGGATAATTCTGAAAGTTCTTCGCACGGCCCGGCAAATGGGATTTCCCACGATCACAGACACCACGCCCGCGCGCAAGAACGTCACCACCGAAGAAATTCTGGAACTGTTCAATCAGCGTGTGGCCATCCGCGATATCGCGCAACGGTTCGGACTTCACCGGGCGACGGTGAAAGAACGGCTGAAATCCGCTGGCGTTTACAAGCACAGCGCACGCGTGAGCACATGCGCGGAAAGAATCCGACACGATCACCTGGCCGATCAGATGGTTCCACTGCTTTACATCGGCACACCGTGGAACGTGATTGCCAGACAGCTTGGATGCACCTGGCGAACAGTGAGGAAAATCGCGCGTGAACACGCCGTCACATCTTTGTGACGATTCGATGAGTACCACGCCCACAGTCACGAAGTGCCCGCCCGGCGCAGCGCGCGGCAGCGAACCCTCGCCGCAGTTCCACGATTCCAAGGCCAGGAAGTCCATACACAGCACGCGAAATCCAGATGGAACTTTTAATACCACCGGGCTGGACGTGTCGGACGTGTATCAATCGGACGGTGGCGCGCGAATGCACATGGAAAAAAGAACGCAAACGCCCGGCAGAAAGAATCCAATACCACCGTGGGTGTTCAATGATGAGTTAACGCGCCAGGTGATTAGCGAATATGTAATTGCGCGCGCCAAAAATGGACACAGTGCACACCGAAAAACGGACAAGACCGTTTCCGCGCGGTTCACTGAGGCTTGCGAGAAATCGAAGCTGATCGTTCCAGACTTGAAGAACAAGCTGATCGAATTGTGCAATGAATACCGTCGTCAAGCACTCGCGGGCGCGACGAAGGACAAGCTGAAGGAAATTCTAGTTCAAGTTCGGAACCTGGAATCGTCCATCAAATTGCACGAACGCGGTGTGGCCGCCATAGCCACGGCCATCGTGTATTTCTACTACCGCGTTGGATACAACTCCGTTCAAATCGCAGAACACTTCAATCTGACTTCGTGGGGCGTCCGGCAGATTCTCACACGACTGAACAAAGCCTGGTGGTTCATCCAGCATCCCGGTGAAACGTGGCGGCCTGGTGCTGATCGTGTGCGCAATCAACGGAAGCAACGGAAGCGCGCATCGCGGGAAGCGCAAGTAGCCGCGCGCATGGCCGAAGACATAGACGCCGAACTTAACGAATTCGTGAACGAAATGACAGGCCAGGAACTACAACTGCCGTCACATTCTGAAAGACAAATGAGGTAACAATCATGGCAACTAGCTTCGCCAGCAAGGCGCTGGCAAAAGTAGGACTTCAACTTGAACGCCGCAGTTCTCTAGAAAACCCGCAGACACCGCTTTCTTATCCAGCCGAATGGTTGCTGGACATTTTCAACGGTGGACGGACTGACAGCGGCCTTCGCGTTTCAGAAATGACAGCGATTCAAGTGGCCGCCGTCTTCGCGTGCGTTCAGATCATCGCAAACGCGATTGCATCACACCCCTTGAATATCTATCGCCGTGAAATGGTGGACGGCAATTCTTCCAAGACCGTCGCGTACGGCCATCCTTTGTTCGATCTACTGGCCCACGAACCCAACATCGAAATGACTTCCACCACCTGGCGCAGAACCATGATGTGCCACAAGCTTTTGTGGGGAAATCACTATTCGGAAATCGAACGTGATGAAAACGGCCAGATCATCGGCCTGTGGCCACGAAATCCGGCGCGCACGCGCCCGGTGAGAATCACCGAACCCATGACGATGCAAGGCACGAAGTATCCCACCGGAACGCTGGTGTACGAAACGTACGAAACCATCGGCGATTCGCAGATCATGGAACAGGACAACGCCACCGAAAAGTTCGGGATGCGGCGCATCATTCTTGCTGAGGACATGCTTCATGTGATGGGACTTTCCCTTGACGGAAGACTGGCGCAAGACGTTGTGATCCTGGCGCGGCAGGCGATTGGCCTGGCGTTGGCCACGGAAAAGTTCGGCGCAAAGTTTTTCGGCAACGGTGCAATCCCACAGGGAATCCTTGGTGTGCCTGGTGACATGTCAGACGTTCAGTGGGAAGTTCTCAAGCGTTCGTGGGCTGAATCCCACGGTGGTGAAAACCAGCACAAGACGGGCGTGCTTCCGCCTGGTGTCACGTACACAAAAACTGGATCGAACCCCAACGAAGCACAGAACGTTGAAACACGTTCCTTCCAGATTGCAGAAATCGCGCGCTTCTTCAACGTGCCTTTGCATATGTTGGGCATCATGTCCGACTCGCAAGGCAAGAGCACGGTGGAACAGTCTTCCATCGAATTCAAACTCTACTGCGTTGATCCGCACGCCGTTGATCTGGAACAAGAACTGAAGCGCAAGATTTTCCCGAAGATCGGCCAGGGCGCGAACAAGTACGTGGCCCATCTGGATTTGCGAAAGTTGATGTACCCAGACGCAGCCAGCCGCGCCACGATCTACGGTTCCGGCAAACAGTGGGGATTCTTTTGCACGGACGATATCCGCGAACTAGAAGGCATGAACCCAGTGACGGACGGATCGGGCAAAGTTTTCTGGATGCCGAACAACATGATGGACGCTTCTCTGTCTTCAGTTCAATCGAAGCAAGTTGCCAAGGGCTTGAATGACGGCACGCTGGCTGCCACGCCCACTGGTGTCACGCCTATCGGTGATCACCCGGTGGTGAAGGCCGCAAACGAAGCAGCACAGCAAAATCGTGATGCCGCACTTGCGCAAGCGAAAGCTTCAGCCAGTGACGGTGAAGACGATGATACGCCAGACAGCCGCAGCGTCAGACTCGCACGAACGCGCAAGATGTTCGGGCCGATGTATCGGGACGCCGTGGGCCGCGCAGCCGCGCGCGTGAAAGCCACACCTGGTGACTACGTGAAGATTTTCGCGCCACTGACTTCCGCCGTGATTGATTGCATGCTGGACGGCCAGGCGCTGAACGCCGCAGACTTCACCCAGCGATACGTAGGCGAAATGTTTGCAAAACGTTCGGACAAATGGGGAACCGATCTGGACGCGGCAGCCACTGAGGAATTCACGAACTTGCTGGCCGCCATCGCGCGTTCGATCCAGCTAGAAGCCTAAATGAAACAGCCCAGTATTACTTGATTCCTGGGACGAACGTACCAGAACAACCGTACTTGCAGATGTGCTATAAAGAGCGCATACTTGACCCGCATGGTACCCTTGTCAGGGGAGACTATGCTTGTGAGGAGCAAAATGACCGCGAAGCCAGAGAGAAAGAAGTTTGAGCTTCCAACCGTGTCGGTGATCCGGTACTCGCGGGAGGAAGATGGCATTGTCGCTCATGCGCTGGACTTTGATTTAGTGGCCGTCGGTGAGAGTGAGGAAGAGGCAACTGAGAAAATCCGGTGGGCGATAAAAGCCTACATTGAATACGGACTCAAGAACTACTGGGAAGAGCATATAATTTTCAGAGCGCCAGAGGAGTTTGCTGATGAACTGTCGCCTGAAAATATGACGCTAAAAATAATGGAGCCAATTGTCGTCCAAGATCGCACCATCGGTCTTGCAAAGGCGACGCCTACCCATGAACCTAGACCAGTTGCTGCTGTGGCTTAGTAAGCACGGAATAACTGTAGCTGAGAAGGTCGCGGAACCCGAAGGTGTTGTTTATACCTTCACAGGGACGCGGCCTTTTCCTTGGGATGGTCGTCCGCAGTGGACTTCCTTGGCGGTGAAGACTGGGCAAACGCGAGTAGCAAAGCGGGAGATCGAAGGAATACTTCGTCACTTCGCCCAGGGACAGTTGGAATTTCCGAAGCCCACCGATTGCACAGCAATCGGCGTTCAGCCAGTTATCGGTGCAAGTGGTTCTTCCAAGCTCAGTACCAACTAAATTCCGGTGCCAGTCGGTGATCCTTGATCCGTTTTTTTAGCGCGATGGAAGGCATCACACGCCGTGCGAACGAAGCGCGTCTAACGCCGCGCAGATCAGCCCAAACACAAAGACGCCAATCACCAGCGCGCCGATGGGTGCGAAGATCACAACGAACAGCGCCCGCAGTCCTTTCGGGCGCGCTGCGCTGCCACCAGGAATACGCACGTTAAGTTTGTCCGCGCGCCCGTAGGCGCACGTTTTCGCTGCGATGTGGGACGCCATGCATTGGAAGCAGCGGTGATCCTGACAGGACGGGCACGTACACCGGAAAAGTTGGTTCAGTTGTTTGCGGCAGCAACAACACTCAAACGTGAACGTGGTGGCGCTCATGGTGTTGATCCTAGGATAGCGCTGGAATCCAGGCAAAGCGATAGGCCCGAAGTACTACCTACACCGTAAGATGTATCAGAATGAGAATGCTGGTCTTGCAATGACAAGCATTTCGCTTGACTCACTGGAAGCAGCTTAGGTATTGTAACGGTATTAAGACTCCCGGCGAAACCCCGTCAGTGCCTTTCTGAAGGGCACCATGTTCGAGGGTTCCACCGGAAGCAACGTGCCACCCTGGGCAAACAGCGTGGTCACGTAACTCGAACATACCAGAGCAAGAGCCGTTGTCAAGTGAGTTCATCAACGCAATCATCCGATTCGATGAATCCAATTTCTTTCTACTTGAAGGTTTAAGTCTTTTCCTGTCAATGCGTTCGCTTTTTCATCGCCGAAAATTGGTGTTCTCTTTTTATTCGCCATCCTATGCTATATTACTAAGCGTATTATATGTCTAGCAGTAATCAGCAACGCCGTGTGTACGGATCGGGAAGTCTGTGGCTGCGAAAGAGCAAAAAGCATCCCGATGGAGTTTTCTGGATACGTTTCCACGATGTCGCCGGAAAGCTTCGCGCAGAGAACGCGCGCACGGACAGCGAAACGAAAGCCCTTAGACTTCTGGCCAAGCGGATCGGCGAATCCCAGGCAGGCACTTTGCCCAGTCAGCAATCGGGCCGCACATTAATGGATGATCTGGCCGAATCCTACTTCAAAATATACAAGGCCGAACTTCACAGCCGCATCGGCGAAAACTTGCCGGACAAAACGCGGGCCTGGCGCGAAGAACGCGCGGAACAGGTGCTTTCTGAAGCCAAGGCACGTTGGGACAATCACCTGAAGCCAGTGTTCGGTGATCGTAAGGCATCCCTGATCACCACGGAAGACTTGCACGAATATCTGACGAAGCGCCGGGCCGCCAAGGCGCGCAACGCGACGGTGAACCGGGAAATGGCGCTGCTACTCCGCATGTTCCGCGTGGGATACAACCAGCGCCCGCGCAAAGTGTCTGACGTGCCGATCTTCCCGAAGAAGCTTCCTGAAGAAGCCCGCAAGGGACACGTTGACGCCACCGGATTCGAAAATGTGCTGAAGGCCATTTCGCATCCCGGCCTTCGCGCGATGCTTCTAGTGGCGTACAGGCTGGGCTTCAGGAAGGCCGAACTTCAGAACCTACTGGTGATCCAGATAGACAATGGATGGATCAAGCTGTTCGCTGGCGCGACGAAGAACGGAAGAGAACGCACCGTGCCGATGCCCGCAGACGTGAAGGAAGCTGTGGAAGCTTGCATTGCGGGAAAAAAATTTGATGATTACGTTTTCACCTGGGCGAGTGGCAAGCCGATCCGCGATTATAGGACGGCGTGGAAGAACGCTTGCACTGCGGCAAAAGTGCCGAAGCTAAGTGTTCACGATCTGCGCCGTTCAGCGGTTCGCAACATGGTCCGCAAGGGCATTTCTCCAATCGTGGGAATGCAGATCACAGGACACTTGACGCGGGAAGTGTTCGATGATTACGATGTGACTGCCACAGGTGACTTGCTTGAGGCCGCGAAAATCTTGTGAATGCGAACATGCACGAATTGTGCACAAATCGCAAGTGGCCGACAAACTTCTTCAGTAAGTCCACTGTTCTCATCGTGCGGGAGTGGCGGAACTGGCAGACGCGCAAGACTTAGGATCTTGTGGCCGAAAGGCCGTGAAGGTTCAAATCCTTTCTTCCGCACCATAGTTTTGTTTGGTTCTTGTAAATTCGCATGTCTCATCTGTAGGCTCAATGATTCATTTCACTCCCCGTGAACTTGTCGCGGGGCGAAGGTGCGAAGCGTGTACTTGCATAGATTTCTGGCCTACACCGTACTCGCCTGCTGGATTGGGCTGACAGCAGTACTCGTAGGAACCGCCTTGCAATGGTCGGCGGCCAACGCAATGACGGAAGTGAAGGTCCAGCGGGCCCTCAATGCTCAGAAAGAGGCTAATGCCCGTCTTGCTAGTCTCCCGAAGCGAGATTTGCATGCTGCTCCCCAAGACGTGAAAGCTTTGGAAGAGGTTCAGCGCACCAACGACGAGTATGTTACGAAAGCGGAGGACGCCAGCGAAGCGATGGGGGATGCACTGAATTCGGAATTGGTGGAACGAAGACAGTTTTGGTGGGAACTCGGTGTATGGGGTTGCCTTACCCTGCTGACGAGCGCGCTTCTGGCTGAAAGCAGGGACGGGGACGAGAAATTGTCGGCCCACAGATAGGATATGGACTTTCTCCGACCAGCAAAGAAGGGATTGAAACTGTCTTACAGAGAGAGAGTCAACAAAGGAGTCGCCTTCGTGTTTCGTGGGGCGCGGTTGTTTAGACATTTGGTGCTCGGCTTACTCGTTTTCCTTCTGATGGTTCCTACCGGCAGCTCTTCTCCGGCACCTTTCTGGACGGGAGTGCTTCGTGACAAGAGTGGAAAGCCAATCGCAAACGCGAGCATAAAATTGCAAGCGAAATTGGGTGATCGCAGTTATGCCAGTCTGACTTCAGCAAATGGCGAGTTTTCATTCCAGGAAATCGCCGTGGGCAGCTACGAACTCTCCGTCAACTTGGCGGGTAAGGCCTATACCGCCGCGAATCCGCTGGTGGTTGAAGCTGGAAAAGTTCTCTTCCCGGTGCTTGAACTCTCTCTGCAGGACGGGACGGTCGTCGGGTCGACCAATCGAGAAGCAACAACTACTCAGGCGAGCGGAGGAGAGCATCTCTCCAGCGGAGAAGTATCGAGCCTGCCTCTGAACGAACGCGACTTCAGCAAATTGCTGCTTCTCGCCGCAGGCACCATGACCGATACCAACGGCGCCGCGAATTTCACGCAGCAGTTTGCCGTGAATGGCCAGCGGGGCTCCGCCTCGGTCTTTGCCATGGATGGCGCCGATACAACGGACCCGGAACTCGGCGGAGCCACATTTTCCAACTTTAACGTCGACGCCATTCAAGAAGTGCAGTCCAGCTCCGGAGTAATGCCCGCGGAAATCGGCCACGGAGCCGCGGGCTTCAACAACGTCATCACGAAGTCCGGCACTAACGATGTCCACGGTAGCGCTTTTGAATTTGTGCGCAACGCCGCATTCGACGCGCGAAACTTTTTCGATCACGCCACCGCTGTGGATCCCGGGCGGATCCCGCCATTTGTTCGCAACGAATTTGGGGTCACCAATGGTGGGCCCTTGGTTCTTCCAAAGATTTATGACGGCCGCGGCAAAACTTTTTATTTCGTCGAGTATCAGGGCTTCCGGCAAGTGCTTGGAACGACGCAAGTGTTCCCCGTCCCCACAGCGGCGGAGAGGCAAGGAATTGATACCACCACTTTTCCCGGCGATACCTTGATCGTTCCTATTAACCCGGAAATCGCGTCTGTCCTGGCAGGCTATCCTTTGCCCAACGAGCCCTCGGGGCCTTATGGAGCTCGCACGTACGCAACCTCTTCCAAGGTATCAACGGATACGGATCAATTTTCCGTGCGAATCGATCATCAGATTTCCGACAAAGCTATGCTGTTCGGCCGGTTCAGCTTGAACCAAGTCAGCGGCCCAACGACCAATCCCGATCAGACAGCCATCGATCCCAGCTTCGGCGTCAACTTTTTTGATCATCAGCGAAGCGCAGCGCTTAGATATACCCGTACGATCTCTCCCCACTTGACCTCCGTAACTTCGCTCGGTTATATCCGCAGCACTCCTTTTTTCCCAACCACCAATCACGTGCAGCCCGCCATCACCTTCGCAGACGGCCTCTACGAGAACTTTAATTCCGCTGACGGCTCCATTTTCGGCTCCTACAGCAACCTTTATCAATTCAAGCAGGACATGACGTACACGCATGGTTCACACAGTTTCAAATGGGGAGCCGAACTGCGATTTAACCGCGACTCCACCATTTTCGGCACCAATCCTAACGGCATCTACGTATTTGGCGGAGGCCCCGCCTATTCGCCGATGTTGATTCCTTCCGCGAGCGGCCAGCACGACATTCAGCCCGGCCAACTTCTGCCCGATTCTCTTACGGGATTGCTGACGGCTACGCCTTTCTCTTACTCGATCACCGCGGCAGCAAGCGTTACGCCCGTAGGAGACAAATTTGACGAAGCCGGCGTCAGGCGCGAGGCCTACAACTTCTATTTTCAAGACACGTGGAAAGTGAACTCCCGGTTGAGCGTGAATTACGGTTTGCGGTATGAACTGGATAGCCGCATCCAAGAGGCCAAGCATCGGACATCCGTCGCTTTCCCCGTCGACGCGAACGGCAATCCCACTTCCTTTTACGCTCCGGGTGCCTCGCAGGATTTCACTTACAACCCCCAGCCGATCTATCCACTCGATTTAAATGGTTGGGGACCGCGCGCTTCCGTGGATTACGCGCTGAGCAAGCACACGACTCTGCATGCCGGTGGGGCGATCACCACGATTCTTCCGAATCTGTGGCTGGAAAATTACGTCACTGGAAATTTTCCGCTCGTCTTCCAGCCGCTGGTCACTGCGTTGCCTGATGTTCCAGTGCCATTTCAAAATACCTTCGTTCCAGAGATTCTTCCTCCTGTCTACACGACCGCCGGGCAGCCGCTCTTTGCCTCGGGAAGTGCGAATCTTCCCGCGAACATACCCATCGATCTACAGAGATTCCAAGACGACCTTGCGGCAACTACTCCTGGCCATGAAGTGCAATTATTTTCCCTCGGCGTGATCAGCCGGCATTTTCGGAATGGATACATCGGGACGTTTACCGCGGGAATCGATCATGACTTCGGAAGCGTGAAGGTTACCGCAGCGTATGTGGGAACTGTGGGAGTCGATCTTGCCAGCGCGGAATCACCCAACGGCTACGGCGGCGCTTCCCCGGCGTTTGCACCCTTCACGCAGTTCAACGCTCAAGGGCACGCGATTGGCGGTTTTGGGCCGGAGTCGATCATGAATCCTTCCGCTCATTCCTCTTACAATTCATTGCAGACAAGCGCGACGGAGAATTATTCTCGAATTGGTTTAAGTTTCCAGGCCAGCTACACCTATTCAAAGTCCCTCGACAATACCAGCGCTGTGCCCGGCGGAATTTCGGGAATGCCCGGCGTCACATTGCAAACGCAGCCGCAAAATCCCCTGGATCCGAGTGCCGAGAGAGGGCCGTCCACCTTCGACGAGACTCATGTTTTCACGATCAGCTTGTTTCAGTCGCTGCCGTTTGATCGCATCAGCTTTCTTCAACCTTTGGGAACCCGTCTCACGAAAGGCTGGCAATTTCTAAACATCACAACGCTGACGACTGGACCGCCATTTACCGTTTATTCCGGAATCCAACAAACTGGAGTAGGGGCCGGCGGGGCGGATCGACCGGATTTGGTCGCGATGCCGGATCTCTCCACGAGCCGCCCTATTCGCGAAGATTATTTTGGACGCGGCGCAAACAACAGCTCATTCTTTTTTATCCCCATCAACGTCGCCGGAGGGACCGGACCGAATCAGGGAGTCTTTGGAACGCTGGGCCGCGACACTTTCCGCGGCCCCGGCTTTCACAATTTCGACATGGCTCTGATTAAGGACACACCGTTTGGAAAAAGAGGCGCTCGCGAACTGGGCATGCTCGAGTTTCGCGCGGAATTCTTCAATATATTTAATATCGTAAATTTCGGCTTGCCTTCGAACACTGTGCTTGGCAGCGGTTTCGGCGTTATCAGCCACACCTCCGGATCCTCCCGCCAAATTCAGTTTTCGCTGAAGCTGGTTTACTGAACGAATGTGAGCGCGAGCAGTTCCTCGTCGAGGCCCGCGTCCGAAGCAGCCAACTTTCTTTTTTCGCTTCCACCTTTAGGCGTTTCGCGCTATCAAGTGTTTGGCGATTCTCCGGCTTCCCGGTTGATTGTCCCATTTAGGAGCAGGCATGGAACGCAGCATCCGCGACGTAGTGAACCTCTATAACCCGTACGATCCGCTGGAAGAGGCCTGGACGATTCCCGCGCCGTGGTATTTCGATGACCGCATCGCGGAGCTCGAACGCGCCAGCGTTTTCAGCGCAACGTGGCAAGTCGTGGGCCGCACGGATCAGGTGCGCGACAATGGGCAATTTTTCACCGCGGAGTTGGCGGGTGAGCCACTTGTCGTCGCACGCGGAGACGATGGCCAGTTACGCGCCTTTTACAATGTTTGCCGACACCACGCCGCCGCCGTCGTCACCGAAGCACAAGGTTGCGCAAAACAGTTTCGCTGCCCGTACCACGGCTGGACCTACGGCATCGACGGCGCGCTTAAAGGAATGGTCGAGTTCGACGGCGTCTGCAATTTCGACCGTGCAAAAAATGGCCTCGTGCCTGTTCGCGTGGATACCTGGGAGAATTTTGTTTTTGTAAACCTTGATGGCCGCGCCGCGCCTCTGCGCGATTTTTTGGGAATAGTGCCGGAGCTCGTAGCACCGCTCGAGCTGGCAAAAAAACTGCACTTCTTCGACCGTCGCATCTATACGCTCAACTGCAACTGGAAGGTCTACGTCGACAACTATCTCGATGGCGGCTATCACGTGCCGCACGCTCATAAAGGCCTGAGCAGCGTCATCGAATACACCAAATACACCATCGAGAATTTTGAACGCGCTTGCCTGCAATCGAGCCCTCTGTCATCAGACTCCTCCTCCGAAGCCGGCGTCGCCGCTACCAGACAGGGCCGCGCGTTTTATCTTTGGCAGTATCCCAACTTCATGATCAACGCCTACGAAGGCGTGATGGATACAAACCTGGTGCTGCCTCTCAGCGTAAATCGCTGCGCGGTAGTCTTCGACTACTACTTTGCCGACACCAGCGCCGCCGCCGAAACCCGCCACAAAGAAAGCATCGCCGTCAGCGAACAAGTCCAAGACGAAGATATGGCCATCTGCGACGCCGTCCAACGCGGCCTCAGCTCCCGCGCGTATGTCGCCGGACGCCTCTCCGTCCGCCGCGAAGCCGGCGAGCACCTCTTCCACCGCTTGCTTCACGCCGATTTCACCAAGTCGTTGAGCCAAGCCGCTGCGGCTGATTGACGCTCTCCGAGGCGTCGCCTATACTCTTACTTTGCGTTACGGGCTAAGTTCTTCCTGTCTGGCCTCATCTGAGTTCAAGTGCGGCCGCAAAGCGGCTGACATGCTTGGCTTTCCGCAAGTTACTGGGACGCGTGCCATCCAGAACAGCGAGAATTTTCACGAAGATTCGTTCGTTGCCGCATCATTTATCTAGGAGAGGATTGTTCCATGGCTGAAGCAACTTGCCGCCGCGAGCTCGACCTTGAGATTCCCGCGGAAGAAGTAACGAAAAAAATTGAGAGCGTGGCTAAGGAATTTGCCCGCGTGGCGCGCGTGCCGGGATTCCGGCCGGGCAAAGCGCCTGTTTCACTGATCCGCCGTCGCTTCGCTGAAGACATCAAGGGCGAAGTCTTGCAAGCGCTCGTCCCGGAGCGCGTCGAAAAAGCCGTCTCCGAACAAAAGCTGACCCCCGTTTCGCAGCCGCAAGTCGAAAAGCTGGACTTTGCCGAAGGCCAGCCGCTGAAGTTCCGCGCTGTCTTCGAAGTCCTTCCGGAATTCGAGCTCGGGAATTACAAAGGCCTCGCCATCGAAATGCCCGCAATGGAGATCACCGACGCGGACGTTGCAAAAGCTCTCGAAGAAATGCGCGAGCGGGCGGCGGCATTTGCGCCCATCGAAGGGCGGCCCGTCGAAAACGGCGACTACGTCCAATTGAAATTGATGGGAACTCCTGCGGGTGGAGGCGAACCCCTGCAAGCTGACAGCGTCCTCTGCCACATTGGCGCCGAGGAGACCATGGAGCCCTTCAACGAGAACCTGAGCGGCGCGAATATCGGCGACCACAAGAACTTCGAAGTCGCGTATCCCGCCGACTATCCGGACCAAAAGCTCGCCGGCAAGACGTACAACTATGCCGTAGATGTTCTCGGCATCAAGAACAAAAAGCTCCCCGCGGTGAATGACGAATTTGCAAAAGACGTGAGCGACGCCACTACTCTTGATGAACTGAAAAAGAAGGTTTCGGAAAGCTTGGAACACCAGCGCGATCACCGCCAAAAGGAATTGCAAAGGGAGAAAGTCATTGCCGAGCTCGTAAAACTCCACGAATTCCCTGTACCGGAATCGCTAATCGAGCATCAAATGGACGTGCGACTGGAACGTGTTGTGCGCTCGCTAGCAGCTCAAGGCGTCGATCCCCGCGCTGTGAACGTCGACTGGGTAACGCTGCGGAAGCGCCAGCAAGAACGCGCCACCGAAGACGTGAAGGCTGAGCTCATCATCGACCGCATCGCCTCGGCGGAAAACATCGACGTGACCGAAGAAGAAGTCGATCACGAGCTGGAGCACATGGCGAGCCATAGTGGCGAATCCGCGGAGGTCGCGCGCGCTCGTTTGACAAAGCAAGGTGCGCTCGATAGGATAAAAGCGAAGTTGAGAAGTGACAAAACTCTCGACTGGCTCGCGCAGAACGCTCAGGTCAAAACCGTTGCAGCAGCAAGCGCCGCGGCGGCAGATTCAAAGTGAAACTTTCCGGCGGTTCAACCATCTCCATGAAAAATTTCGAAGAACCAGAGTATCGCGGCACAACGCTTGTCCCGATGGTGGTCGAACAGACCAGCCGCGGCGAACGCGCCTACGACATTTATTCCCGGCTGCTCAAGGAACACATCATCTTTATTGGCACGCCGATTGACGACCACGTCGCCAATCTGGCCACCGCGCAGATGCTCTTCCTGCAAGCTGAAGACCCGGAAAAAGACATTCAGCTCTATATCAATTCGCCGGGCGGCTCGATCACCGCGGGCTTTGCAATTTATGACACCATGCAATTTGTGAAGCCAGATGTAGTTACCACCTGCGTCGGCCAAGCCGCTTCGATCGCAGCCGTGCTCCTAGCCGGCGGTTCGCCGAAAAAGCGCTTCGCATTGCCGCACGCGCGCATCCTGATTCACCAGCCGTGGATGTCCGGCCTCGGCGGCCAGGCCACTGATATCGACCTCCACGCAAAAGAAATTCTGCGCATGCGCATGGTCATCAATCAGCTGCTTTCGCAGCACAGCGGCCAGTCCGTCGAAAAGATCGAGAAGGACGTCGAGCGGGATTTCATTATGAATCCCGAGCAAGCCAAGGAATATGGCATGATCGACGAGATTATCTACAAGCATCGCTAACGGCCGCATGCCGCGGGGGCGGCGCGTGGTTCGAGCTAGTGCTTAAAAGTCAGTAGCCTTTCGAGTTTCTCTTTTGCTCCAGGGATAAATCGGCCTAGAATAAGGATTAGAGACTCCGTCGAAGCCCAGCGGAGACGAGGCCCTCATACCAGTGAAAAAATTCAACCCAGACGAGCCGCTGCGTTGTTCCTTTTGCCATAAGACTCAGGAACAAGTCGAGAAGTTGATCAGCTCTCCTTCGGACTATCCGCGCGCCTACATCTGCAACGAATGCGTCGGCGTTTGCCAGACCATTCTTGAGGATGAAAAGCGCGAACAGGCCGCCGCGCCCGCGCGCAGGCTTCCGCGTCCTCCGGAGATCAAGCAATTTCTTGATGGCTACGTCATTGGGCAGGACCGCACGAAAAAGAAACTCGCTGTCGCCGTCTACAATCATTACAAGCGCATCTTCTTGAACAAGCAGCCGGGCGACGTCGAGCTGAGCAAGTCCAACATCCTTTTGATTGGTCCGACCGGCACCGGCAAGACGCTTCTCGCGCAGACGCTTTCGCGCATGCTGGACGTTCCGTTCGCCATTGTGGACGCCACAACGCTGACCGAAGCCGGCTACGTCGGCGAAGACGTCGAAAACATTATTTTGAAACTGCTGCAGGCCGCCGATGGCGATGTTCAAAAGGCCCAGCAAGGCATCATTTATATCGACGAAATCGACAAAATTGCCAAGAAGGACGAAAACCCGTCGATCACCCGCGACGTGAGCGGCGAAGGCGTGCAGCAAGCGCTGCTGAAAATTCTTGAAGGCACGATCGCGAACGTGCCGCCCCAGGGCGGACGCAAGCATCCGCATCAGGAATTCACCCCTGTCGATACCACGAACATCTTGTTCGTCTGCGGGGGCGCTTTCGTTGGCCTCGAAAAAATTATCGAGAAGCGCGCCGGCCGTCATTCGCTCGGTTTTCATACCGACGCCGCGGCATCGACGCCAAGCAAGCGCAACACGGAATTGCTTGAGCAAGTGCAGCCCGGCGATCTGATTCGCTATGGGCTCATCCCCGAGTTTGTCGGCCGTTTGCCCGTCGCCGGCGTAATGAACGACCTGGACAAAAACGTTCTCGTGCGGATCCTGACGGAACCGAAGAACGCGCTTCTTAAGCAATACCAGCGCCTGTTCGAATTCGAGAACGTCCGTCTGCGATTCACAGACGACGCGCTCGATACCGTCGCCGAGCTCGCCATGCAGCGCAAAGTTGGCGCCCGCGGGTTGCGTATGATTCTCGAAGACCTCATGCTGGAATTGATGTATCACCTCCCGATGCAGCGCAAAGTGCGCGACTTTGTCGTCACCGCGGAAATGGTCCGCAGCCGGGAAATTAACTGGAGTTTGCTCGAAAAGGCCGGTTAGGCCGTTTTTGGGATTTCGAACGATTTTCAGGGGCCCTAATGTTCAACCGCGAAAAACAAGATTTGAAACGCGTACCTATGATGCCGGTGCGCGACATGGTCATCTTTCCGCAGCAGATGACTCCGTTCATCGTCGGCCGTGAAGCCAGTGTGCGCGCTCTCGAAGAGGCTCTGGCTGGCGACAAGAAGATTTTTCTGTCCACACAGCACGACGCCTCGGTCGATGACCCGAAGCCTGAAGAAATCTACGCCGTTGGCACGCTCGCGAATATCGTCCAAAGCGTCAAGCTGCCCGATGGCAATATCAAAGTTCTCGTCGAGGGCGTCGAACGTGCTCGCGCTCTTTCGATCACCTCGGAAGAGGGCTTTTTCCGCGCAACTGTCCGCCTGCTGAATGCGCGAGTCGAGCCGTCTCCCGCAGTGGATCAGACCGTACAAAAAATTACCGGCCTCTACGAACAGTTCATCAAGCTTTCGCAAAGCCTGAATTACGACACGATGATAGCGGCGGCGCGAGGCGATGATCCGGCTCGGCTTTCGGACACAATTGCGGCGAACCTGCAACTTCCCGTTGACGAAAAGCAAGACCTGCTCGAGACGGTCGATCCCATAGAACGGTTGAACCGCATCGGCGACATTCTCGAAATCGAGCTCGAAAAACTCAATGTCGACCGCAACATCAACACGCGCGTCAAGCGCCAGATGGAGCGCGCGCAGAAAGAGTACTACCTCAACGAAAAGCTCAAAGCCATCCAGAAGGAACTCGGCCGCGGCGAAAAGAGCGAGATCGACGAGCTCAAAAAGAAAATCGACGCTGCTGGAATGAGCAAAGAAGTGCACGAGAAGGCCATCCAGGAACTGAAGCGCCTGGAATTGATGCCGCCCATGTCGGCGGAATCGACCGTCAGCCGCAACTATCTCGACTGGCTCCTCGCTGTACCCTGGAAAAAGAAGTCCAAGGAAATTCGCGACATCCTGGCCGCGGAAAAAATTCTCAACGAAGAGCACTACGGCCTCGAAAAAATCAAAGAGCGCATCCTGGAATTTCTCGCTGTCCGCCAGTTGGTGAAGAACCCCAAGGGCTCGATCCTTTGCTTCGTTGGCCCTCCAGGTGTCGGCAAAACCTCGCTGGCCATGTCCATCGGCCACGCTACCGGCCGCAAGTTTGTCCGCGTCTCGCTCGGCGGTGTGCGCGATGAAGCCGAAATTCGTGGCCATCGCCGCACGTACATCGGCGCGCTGCCTGGCCAGATCATTCAAATGATGAAGAAGGCTGGTACGGTCAATCCGATTTTCGTCCTCGACGAAGTCGACAAAATGTCCACCGACTTCCGCGGCGACCCGTCTGCCGCCCTCATGGAAGTGCTCGACCCCGAATTAAATCACGGCTTCACGGACCACTATCTCGACGTCGAATACGACCTTTCGAAAGTGATGTTCGTCTGCACCGCTAACGTGCTGCACACCATTCCTCAGCCGTTGCAAGACCGCATGGAAATTCTGCGGCTCCCGGGTTACACCGAGCAGGAAAAGCTTGAGATCGCCAAGCGTTTCTTGGTGAAGCGCGCACGCGAAGCCACCGGCCTCAACGAAAACAATCTCAAGTTCACGGACGAAGGCCTGCTGCACGTCATCCGGCACTATACCCATGAAGCCGGAGTGCGCAGCCTCGAGCGCGAAATTCAGAACATCGCGCGCAAAATGGCACGCAAAGTCGTCACCGAAGGCGCGAGCGTCAGCGCCGAAATCACTCCCGCAAACGCGAACGACTTCCTCGGTATTCTGAAGTACCGCGAATACTGGCTCGAAAAGCACAACGAAATCGGTTTGACCACCGGCCTCGCCTGGACGGAAGTCGGCGGCTGCGTCCTCGCCACCGAAGCAACCCTAATGGAAGGCAAAGGCCGTCTCACGCTCACCGGCAAACTCGGCGACGTGATGCAAGAATCCGCGCAAGCAGCCATGAGTTACGTGCGCTCGCGCTCCGCGCAGCTCGGCCTCGCCAGAGACTTCTATCGCAATGTCGACATCCACGTGCACGTGCCCGAAGGCGCCATCCCCAAGGACGGCCCCTCCGCCGGAATCACCATTTGCACCTCGATCGTTAGTGCGCTGACCAGAATCCCCGTGCGCCGCGACATCACAATGACCGGCGAAATCACCTTGCGCGGCAAAGTTCTGCCCATCGGCGGCGTCAAAGAGAAGCTCCTGGCCGCCCACCGAATGGGCTTGCACACAGTAGTGCTTCCGAAGGACAATGAGAAGGACCTGGCTGACATCCCGCAGGAGATCCTCTCCTGTCTCAAGGTTCATTTTGTAGAAACCATGGATGAAGTGCTGCAGCTTGCGCTCGAACGGCTGATAGTGCCGCTCGCACATCCCGAGGTTGCGCCCGTCGCGGAACCATTCGTCGCCAGCGCCGAGAAAGACAAGAGTTTGACCAACTAAGCAG
>Ga0210391_10000740_pt1 | contig 32091 bp, 31 predicted proteins | sample IncBWC12OmetaG_FD_160573 | JGI IMG/M metagenome (GOLD analysis project Ga0210391, IMG submission 160573) | Forest soil microbial communities from Barre Woods Harvard Forest LTER site, Petersham, Massachusetts, United States - Inc-BW-C-12-O ... | reverse complement strand
CAGCGGCTCGGTGGTCTTCTCGAAGTGAGCGATGGTGCTCAGTGGCACGGCACTGGCGAGCGTCGAACTGGCGCTCGCCACCATCTTGGTGCTGGCGGTGGTGGCGGTGAGCCGGCCCGTCGGCGCCGTGAGGATGGTCGATGAGGGCGTGTACAGCGCGGTGCCGGTGAGCGCATTGGATCCTGCCGAGGAGGAGCCCGAGGCGGCGAAGGAGGCGGCTGCGGATGCTCCGGATACCCCTGCCGAAGCGTTGGACTCGATGTAGAGGCGATTCAGTGCCGTCGGATCCAGCTGGAAGCGCGGCGCGCTCTCCAGAATCACATGGTACTGGTTGACCTGCGTGTACATGGTGTTGACCTGGCGCTGGCCAAAGGCGTCATACAGCGTGTTGTCGATGGTCGAGGGGGTGATGCCCAGACGCGAGGCCGTCACCCGATCGATCACCAGGTTCTCAGCCAGGCCGCCATCCTGCTGATCCGTTGCCACGCTGGTCAGCTCCGGCAACGCCTTGAGTTTTGCGACGAAGCGTTGCGTCCACAGGTTCAGCTCATCCACGTCCGGATCTTCCAGCGTGTACTGGTACTGAGTGCGACTCACCCGGTCATCCACCGTGATGTTCTGCACCGGCTCCATGAACAGCTCAATGCCCTCCACTTGCGCAAGCTTGGGGCCGAGGCGGTTGATGATGGTCGAGGCGCTGCCCTTGCGTTTATTGAGCGGCTTGAGGTTGATCGACATGCGCCCGCTGTTGACGGTGGTGTTGGTGCCATCCGCGCCGATGAACGAGGACAGGCTTTCGACGGCCGGATCGGCCAGGATGACCTTGGCCAGTTCCTGCTGTTTCTGCGCCATGGCTCTGAAGCCGATGCTCGGCGCCGCCTGCGAGATGCCCTGGATGACGCCGGTGTCCTGGACCGGAAAGAAACCCTTGGGGATCACGATGTACAACAGCACGGTCAGCGCCAGCGTGCCCAAAGCGACGAACAGCGTCTCGCGCTGGTAGTTCAATACGGTCTTCAGGGTGCGGGCATAGAAATCGATGACCCTCTGGAAGACACGCTCCGAAGCGCGCATCAACCGGCTTTGGTCCTCCGGTTTATGGTGCTTGAGTATTCGCGCGCTCATCATGGGCGTCAGGGTCAGGGACACGACGGCCGAAAACCCAATGGTGACCGCCAGGGTGACCGCGAACTCCCGGAACAGGCGCCCGACCACATCGCCCATGAACAGCAATGGAATCAGCACCGCCATGAGGGCAATCGTCAGGGACAGGATGGTGAAGCCGATCTGCTCCGCGCCCTTCAGGGCCGCCTCCATCGGCGGGTCGCCCTGTTCGACGTAGCGGGAGATGTTTTCGATCATGACGATGGCATCGTCCACCACGAAGCCGGTGGCGATCGTCAAGGCCATCAGCGACAGATTGTCGAGGCTATATCCCAGCAGGTACATGATGGCGAGCGTGCCCACCAGCGAGAGCGGTACCGATACAAACGGGATGAGGGTCGCCAGCCAGCTGCGCAGGAACAGGAAAATCACCAGCACCACCAGCACGATCGCCAGGCCGAGTTCAAATTCCACATCCGACACCGAGGCCTGGATGCCGATGGTCAGGTCGGTCAGTGTCGTGACCTGAATTCCCTTGGGCAGGCTTACGATCAGCTGCGGCAGCAGGTCCTTGATCGACTTGACGACACTGATGGTATTGGCGCCCGATTGGCGCTGGATGTTGAGGATGACCGCCGGAGTCTGGTTCATCCATGCGGCCTGGAAGTTGTTCTCCACGCCATCCACCACATTGGCGACGTCATGCAGCATCACCGGAGCGCCATTGCGATAGGCCACTACGACGTTGCGGTAATCGGCGCTGGTCTGAAGCTGGTCATTGGCATCGATCTGATAACCCTGCCGCGGGCCATCGAAGTTGCCCTTGGCGGCGTTGACGCTCGAGGAGGCCAATGCGGTGCGCAGATCCTCCAGGTTGATGCCGTAGGATGACAGCGCATCCGGGTTCGCCTGGATGCGCACGGCGGGCTTCTGGCCGCCGCTGATGGTCACCAGGCCCACGCCGCTGAGCTGGGATATCTTCGGCGCCAGGCGCGTGTCGACCAGATCCTCCACCTGCGACAGCGGCATGGCGTTCGAGGTAATGGCAAGCGTCAGCACCGGGGCATCCGCGGGATTGGTCTTGCTGTAGGTGGGAGGCGCCGGCAGCGAGGAAGGCAGCAGGCTCTGCGAGGCATTGATCGCGGCCTGTACCTCCTGTTCGGCGATGTCGATGTTCAGCGACAGGCTGAATTGCAGCACCACCACTGAAATGCCGGCCGAACTGTTCGAGGTCATCTGCGAGAGTCCCTGCATCTCGCCGAACTGCCGCTCCAGGGGCGCCGTTACCGTGGTCGCCATCACATCGGGGCTCGCCCCGGGGTAGTACGTGACGACCTGGATGGTTGGATAGTCCACTTCCGGCAATGCGGATACCGGCAACTGGGTCTTACCGACCCCGCCAACCAGGAAGATGGCGGCCATCAGCAGCGCCGTGGCCACCGGCCTGAGGATGAAGGGACGGGACGGATTCACGGCTTGGCAGCACCCGCGCTGGTGGTGACGGGGGATTTGTCCTGCAGTTTCTCGAAGCTGCTATTGGCCACGACATCGCCCGGATTGATGCCCTCCACCTGGGTTACATCGCCCTCGCTGACCCCCGCCTTCACCGTGCGCATGTTGGCCACGTTGTTCTGGATCACATAGACAAAGGAGGTGCGGCCATTTTGCTGAATTGCCGAGTTGGGAATCAGCGTCACATCGTGCAGGGTATTGACCAGCAGGCGGGTGTTGACGAACTGGTTCGGAAATAGCGCGTCATTCTTGTTATCGAAGGTGGCGCGCGCCTTGACGGTGCCGGTCGTGGTGTCGATCTGGTTGTCCAGCGCCGTGAGGGTTCCGGCCGCCAGCTGTTTCTGGCCACTGCGATCCATGGCCTCGACACTGAGTTTCGCCTGCGCACGCAATCGGGCCAGCACCGGTCCGAGACTGTCTTCGGGCAGGGTGAAGATCACCGTAATCGGTTCCAGCTGGGTGATCACCGCCAGCGCCATGGTGCCGGAGGACTGCACCACGTTGCCCGGGTCCACCAGACGCAGCCCCACCTGGCCGGTGATGGGGGCGGTGATGTGGCAGTAATCCAGCTGCAACTGGTCGTAGTCGACCGCACCGTGATCATTCTTCACCGTGCCCTCGGTTTGCTGAACGAGCTTTTCCTGGTCCGCCACGGTCTGTTCGGCGATGGCATTGCGCGCCAGCGCCGCGCGATAGCGGGTAAGATCCAGCTGCGCCTGCGACAGCACCCCCTCATCCTTCTGCAAGGTGCCCTGGGCTTGCAGCAGAGTCGCCCGGTAAGGGCGCGGGTCGATATCAATCAGCGCGTCGCCCTTCTGCACGCGCTGGTCCTCCTGGTAGTGCACGGCCACGATCATTCCATTGACCTGGCTGGTGATGGTGCTGGTGTAGACGGGCGTTACCGTGCCGATGGCCTCCAGGTAGATGCCGATATCGCCCTTGACTGCCTTCGCGGTGGTGATGTTGACGCCGTTGGCATTCTTGGCGGCCGCGGCGCGTTCCTCGGCTTCGTGATGTCGCCACCACAGCCATGCGACGATGAGCAGCACAACGATGACGACCCAGAGCAAGAGGTTGCGCAGCTTCATGGCGGAAATATCCAGCAGTTGAGAGGCCTACGCAGGCTACACCTACGCGTTTTCCAGTTGTTTACTGTGTTATTAACAGACTTTCATGTCACACCACGTCAGAAAATGACTACAAACGGTATGTCTGAAAATCTCATCCGCGCCGGCACCGGCGCGGACGCACTGCAGGAGCGCGCGCGTTTGTTTGATTCAGTGAAGTAAACCAGAGTAGGCGTTCAAGGCCGTGCCCACGGCCTGCATTGCTTCCCGGGTCGGATGAAAGGGTGGTATTGCAGAACCTGGTTCCCGACGTGCACCCAGCACCCAGGGATCCTTTGAACAGGCATCATGGCCGTGGCTGAGCACGGCGAGGTCCAGCAAACCCGCGCCCGATTCCTTGGCAACCTGCCGGGTGATCATTGCCAGGCGCGCCGCCACGCTGCGCATCTGATCGGCCTGTTGGGGCGTCAGCGCAACGCGTTCACAGCTGCCCGCATCCGGAAGAACCGTGAAATAGGTGACGAACACCACCCGCACCCCGGGGCTGCGCATGCGGGCCCCGGCGATGATCTGGCGCAGGGACTCCGGCAGCGCTGCAAAGCGCGCCTGCACCTCCGCGTCCGACCGGACGCTGCAGCGTGCCGCGTCGCTGTGATCGCAGCTCATGCCCATCAGATTCGCCATGAAGAAGACGTCGTTGCCGCCGATGGTCACCGTGACCAATTGCGTCTGCGCAGTCATTGCGTCCAATTGCGCGGGGAGCGAAAACTGTCCGGCGTGCAGCACATCAACCGTGGTAGCCCCTGAACAGCTGACATCGACCAGCGACAGAGCGTGCAGGCGCGCCAGCACGTGGGCGTAGTCGTCCGCGGAGCGCGCGCAGAGCGGCGGGCTTCCCGCAACGATGGGCAATATGCCGGGGCCGGCCGCGTAGGAACTGCCCATGGCCACGTACTGCGCGTTGTCTGCGGCCCAGGCTCCGCGAGCGGCCCACAGCGCCCCCAGCATTACCGCTATAGCAAACATAACGCCGATTGGGAGCTTTGCTTTCATGGAGATTTTTTCCCACCCCAGGTCAACTTGCAGACAGGTTAAACCGTTACTCTTTGTCATATCCAGTCACTGATGGTAACGACGATGACTATTCAGCCGCGCAGTTTGCAGCTTTCAGCCCCTTTCTGGCGGGGGACCATTCTGGCCGTATCGGCGCTGAGCCTGGTCGGTTGCGTCGCCCAGGTTCGGGTCGCCGCACCCGCACCAGCGTACGTCGCGCCCGCGGCAGCCGTGGATGTTGAGGTGCGCGAGGCTCCCCCACCGCTGCCGGACTATGAGCAGCCGCCCTGCCCCGAGGACGGCTATCTGTGGACTCCGGGCTATTGGGCCTGGGGTGGCGGCGGATATTACTGGGTGCCGGGAACCTGGGTGCAGCCCCCGGTCGTCGGTGTGCTGTGGACACCGGGCTACTGGGGTTTTGTGGGTGGCGTATATGCCTTCCATGCCGGTTACTGGGGGCCGCATGTGGGTTTCTATGGCGGTGTGAATTACGGCTTCGGCTATGTGGGCACCGGTTTCGCGGGCGGCGCCTGGGTGGGCGGCGCGTTCTCCTACAACCGTGCCGTGACCAATGTGAATGTCACGGTGGTGCATAACACCTACAACACCACGGTGATCAATAACGTCACCGTCAACAAGGTCAGCTACAACGGCGGCGCCGGGGGTACCGCCGCGGTGCCGACGGCGCAGGAGCGCCAGTTCGCTCAGGAACCCCATACACCGCCGACTCCCCTGCAGCGCCAGCACGTGCAGCAGGCACAGGCCAATCCGGCGCTGTCCGCGCGGGCGAATGGTGGCCATCCGAGTATCGCGGCCACACCGCGCGCGGCAGCCTTCAATGCCCCGGGCGTGGTGGGCGCACGGGGTGCGGGCAACGCTGCGGTGCGCCCGGCGCAGGCAAACTTTGAGCCGCGTCCGCAGCCGACCCAGGCGCAGCAGCGCCCGCAGCCGGGGGCCCAGAATCAAACGCAGTCGGGTACTCAAAAGACTGCCGTCAATCCGCTGCCGCCCCAGACTCAGAAGCAGAAACCGAAGCAGAATCAGAAGAAGAAAGGTCCGCGGCCGGCCAAGCCGCAGCCCAAGAACGACACGAAGAAGGATTAGAACGGTCGGGGGCGGATGGGGCGCTAGGCCAACGCGAGGAGTTGGTCGAGCGCCTTGCCCCAACCCTCGTGGAAACCCATTTTCTCGTGCGCCTTGCGGGACTCCTCGTCACCATGGATGACGAGCGCCGTATACAGGGTGCCCTGGTCCCGCGGCTGCAGCGTGATGATGGCGGTCATGACAAATGAACCGGCCGCAGCCACCGCCGGTCGCGGCCGGTAGCCCGGTCCCAGCGCGCCGGTCCACACCAGCTTGCGGTTCGGGACTATTTCCAGGTAGCAGCCGACAGTGTCGACCTCCTGGCCCTCAGGGCCGCGCATGACGGTGCGGAACCTGCCGCCCGGTCGCAGATCGATTTCGCAGTCCACCGTCTTCCAGGGCGCCGGCGTGAACCATTTCTTCAATTGTTCAGCAACGGTCCAACCGCGCCACAAATGCTCCGCCGACGCGTCCACGACGCGTTCGAAGACCAGGTCGAGTCTGGGATCCGGCTGATGAACAATAGGGGCGGTCAAGCTGCACGCTCCGGGTTGATGCTGCATTGAACACCCAGCGCGCGGCAGCCGGCAAGCTAGGCGCTGGGCGCCGCCTCGGCGCGCGCGAGGCGCGCCACCAACTGGTTGAAAAGCATCACGCCCCGGTCGTGACCAGTGGGCATGACAGAGGGAACCGCGGTCTGATCGATGACTCGCTGCTGCGCTTCGATCATGATCTTGTCCTCACCAAAAGCCTGCGCCGCAAGCTTCATCAGAAAATCACGCAGCGCCTCATCGCCGTGGTGCCGATGCGGGCCCCAGGAGAAAAAATATCGGGCGCTGCGCTCGGCCATGGGCGTGACCGCCTGGCTGGTGAAAGTCACGCCGCGCAGGGCCTGTGAATAATCCGGCCGCTCATAGTTGCAGCTCGCCGCCATGCCGGGCCTGAAGCTGCCCGACCACATCAACAGCACGCCCGGGATCAGGAAATCATAGGTCGACCAGTTGTCGGTGAGTTCATCAGTGCTGCGCCCCGGCGGCCCGCGGGTCCCCGTGATCCAGCGTTCAAACCTGACACCACGCTCGAGCGGGACCAGCCTGGGACGCTCCTCGGCGAAGCTCGGACCGGCGCCGAAGCTATTGGCATGGACATACGTCAGATGACTGAAGTCCAGAAGATTGTCATTGATGTGGCAGGCCTCGGCCTGGTAATCGAGCTGGCCGCGGCCGAGGATCCATTCCGGATCCTCCAGGCCCACTGCCGGTGGAATCAGCGCCTCGTCGGCGCGCTGTGGGTCCCCCATCCATACCCATAGCCAGCTATGCCGATCGACGATGGGGTAGCCGCGCACACGCGCACCGGGAGGAATGACATCCTGCCCGGGAATCTGCACGCACTGCCCCCGGGTGTCGTACAAAAGTCCGTGATACATGCAGCGCAGACGCTCCGCTTCACAGCGTCCCAATGACAGCGGTGCCAGCCGGTGCACACAGCGATCCGCCAGCGCGACCACCTGCTGCGACGTGCGCCACAGCACAATGGGTTCACCCAGGATGCGGATGGCACTTAGCCCATTGGGAGCAAGATCCGGACTCCACCCTCCCACGTACCATGCGTTTCGCACATAATTCATGCGTCCCCCCGGTTTATTGAACATTGTTCAGTAGACTCCGGGTATAGTCAACACCCTCAGCACTCGGGCCACAGGAACACACGCTGCCGTGAAAATCCATCAACGCCAGGTCATCGACGTGGCGCTCGTACTGCTCGACGAACATGGCCTGGATGAACTGCAGATGCGGGCGGTGGCCAGCCGTCTGAACGTGCAGGCCTCGGCCCTCTACTGGCATGTGCGCAACAAGGGGGAGCTGCTGAGCCTGATGGCCTGGGATTTCTATGATGGGGCATTGAGCGCCATCCCCGCCGGACTGACCTGGCGCGACTGGCTGCTCACGTACGGTGTGACCTTCCGCAAGGGGCTGCTCGGCCACCGCGATTCAGCCCAGTTGTGCGCCATTGCGCGTCCCCTGGATGATGACACCGATGCCGCCACGGAACGGCTCACCAAGCCACTCATGGCCGCCGGGCTCAGCCGCCACCTCGCCTTGTCCTACTATTCTTCGGTCGTCTCCCTGGTGCTGGGCTGGTGTATCTACGAGCAAAGCGAAGCCCTGCACGACTATCTCGCCCGCATGATCGGCTTCGAGGAAAGTTTCACCACCGGCCTGAATGCGCTCGTGGCCGGTTTTCCCTAGCGCGCGTTTATCTGGCGGCCGGTTGCGAGCCTGGCGCCGGCTTGGCCGATGAGTCCTGATGCGCGGCGGCATCGTGGCCCTTTTCGGTGCTGGGCAGATTGGCGTTGAGGTTCGGCAGGCACTCCACCTCGGGCACGTCGCTGTAGTCCTCGCGGATGAAGTGCTTGGTATTGTGCCACTCGCCCTTCCAGTTCTTCGGGTCCGTCATGGTGTACTGGACCTCCAGGGTCTGGCCCTGATCCAGCAACCGATAGCGTTCAACGATTTCAAACTGGTCTGAAATCGGCAGTCCGCGATCGATCCAGTGCTCATTGGGTTCCAGGTACTTGGTATCCACCACCAGGCTGTCGCCCTCCCAATGGCCGATGGATTCGCCGTTGTAAGTGGAGATCGCGATATCCGGATCGGTGTGCTTGCGGCCATCGGTGTAGATCACGCGGAAGCTGTTGGTGAAGCCGAAGGTCATGAAGACGGCGGTGGGCAGCTGGATGATGTTCGTCGGCCACACTCGCGTCATGATCATGGGCATGCCGGCCGGAAAACACTCACCGATGCTGTCGCGATAGGATTGGTGGGCCGCCGCCGCCGCCGCCGCCGCCACCAGCGCCTGTTTACCCGCCTCATAGAACTCAGGGTATGGCGGCCCGAACATGAAATCGGCGAAGGCGTGACGCAGATTGACGAACCAGGTGCCGGTCATGTCGAAGGGTGGCTTGGGGCGCTTCTTGTGCAGGTTCTGCGGCGCCAGCGCACCGTAGTAACCGTCATGCTTGTGCGCCAGATCGTCCTCCTGCTTCTGGCTCAGGCCCGGACGCGGCGCCTGTTGCGCACTGGCCAGCGTACCCGCCAGCAGCAGCAGCGCCGCGCCAAGACCCACCGCCATCCGCCTGCTGGTCATTCGCATCATTCGCCCCCCCGGAAGATTCTTGAATTCTTGTCGATCAGCGCTGCTGTTCGCCGCCGAGCACCGTGCCATCAGCCAGAACGATCGACACATACTGGCCGCCGGGTGTGCCATCGCGCAGCGGCCGTACGGTCACGGTGACCTTGTCACCGGCCTTGAGCGTGGTGCGCTTCCAGCCATCGCGCACCAGGTTGTTGGGACTGTTCATCTCGACCGCCCAGACTTCCGAGCCACCCCCGGGCTTGTCGACATTGACCTTGAAATTGGCGTGCGGATTGCTCCAGTTGAAGTCGATGATGGTGCCGGTGACATCGACCTTCTTGGAAGTATCGAACATCGCGCCGGAATGATGCGCGAAGGCCAGGCCGCAGAAACTCATCAGGCCGATCACGATGGAAACTCTACGCATAAGGTTCTCCTGGTGAACCGGTCGGCGATGGTATCGCCGCATCAGTTGCCGGCGCAACCGGTACGCTCCCAAACGCTACTTACCCGTCACCGGATTCACGTAGTGGTAGGGCGGCAGGAACGAACGCGGATACATCTCAAAGTGCACCGTGGGTGGCGAATCCGGAGGATTGGATCCCGTGATGCCCGGTGCGTCGCGCGCCGGCAGCTCCTTCCAGCCCACATCATAGGGCGCGAAGTAGGTGTTGATGGCATGGTCGGATTCGATGCGCCAGATGCCGTCGAGCTTCACATAGGTGTTCTCGTAGATGCCGCCCATCCAGGTGCCGTTCTTGCCGTAGTTGCCCATCATGCTGAATGCGCGCGAGCGCATCTTCGCGGTGCGGCCGTCGCTCGCGACATCGATCACCGGCTGGTACTGCATGTGGTTGTGCAGGACGCCGTCATCCAGTCCCTGCTGTCCGTAGAGGTTGAGATTGCGGCGTACGGCCGGTTTGCCGGCGTACACACCACGCAGCGCGATCTCGATGGTGCCCTCGGGTGCCCACAGATCAGTGAGCGCGTCCCACTCCAGGGTGGCCAGGTAGTAGCCATACATGGCGTGCAGGTTTTCGATGATTGCCGCATCCTCCAGCAAACCGGTGCGCCGTGCGAGACTGTCCGTCAGGGATTGCAGCGCGCCGGGCGTGCCCAGCGCCGCAAGCTCGGCCGGCGTGGCAGTCCACTCGCGCATCGGCACGGCGCCGCTCACCGGATTGGCATAGTCAAACGGCGCGGCCACCGGTGCCTGCAACGCGCTGGCAGGCCGGTCGGGCTTCAGCTGCGGCTCAAATTGCGAGTAGGTCTGCACGCTCTTCGCCCAGCCCGCATCGTAGGGTGTGTACAGCGTGGGATAAAAATGCAGCCGCCGGATGCGCCACACGCCAGCGCGCTTCACGTACTCGTTCTCGTAGACGCCGACGCCCCATTCATGGAACTGGCCGGCCTGGGCCAGCTGCGCGAACAGATGCCAGCGGGCGCGCGCGAAGCTGCCGTCCGCACTCACCTGCACGATGGGTTGCAGCTGCATGTTGTCGAACAGGCGCCCGGCCGCCGGCCCTTCCGGTCCGATTGCGCGCAGATAGTTCAGCACATGGGCCTGGCCGACGTAGGCGCCGCGCCCGGCGACATCGATTTCACCATCCGCTGAGAACAGGTCCGCGGCCTGGCTCCACTGGCCCTTGTCGAGGTAGTACCCGTAGATACGCTGCAGCTTCTCGATGGCGTTCTGATCCTCCAGCCGCTGCACCTCATGCCCCAGCAGCGCGATCTGGCGCGGCAACTGCGCCGCGTTCCCATTCGCCGTCGCGACACTGCCGAGGCTGCCCTGGGCCCCATCGGTGCGCAGGCTGGGCGGCTGGTTCTTGAAATGAAAATGCGGCACATGGGCACCGGGCCAGACCTTGTACTGCTCGGTGGGCGGCGCATCCGCGGGCAGCGAGGCCGGTGCGTAGTGGCCCCCGTTCACATCCGGGTTGCGGGCCCAGCCACCCTGGCCATACGGGGTCATCAGCGTCTGGTACCAGTGCAGAGCGCTGATCTTCCAGACACCGCCCTCCTTCACGTATTCATTTTCGTAGGGACCTTCGCCCCACCAGGCATCCTTGCCGGCCTGCCCGGCCAGGATGACCGCACGCCAGGTTCCCTTGGCCGTGAGGCCATCGGGCGCCAGATTGATGACGGGCATGAGCTGCAGGTATTGGTTGACCTGGCCGGGCGCCAGACCGCTATGGCCGCCGGCCACGGCCAGGAAGTACTGGTGTATCCGCTCCTGACCCCGATACACCCCATCCAGGCCGATCTCCAGGGTCGCGTTGCGCGAAAAGAGCTGCGCGACCTGATCCCACTGACCCACATCGAGGTAGTACCCGTAGGCGCGCTGCAGTCGCTTGATGTCCTGGATGTCCTTCAGTGCCGTCAGCCGCGCCTGCAGCACGGCGACGGTGTGCGCCAAGGCATCGCCGTCAGCCACGGTGGTCACGGGTTGCGCGCTCAGACACCGACCCGCCAGCCACACGCAGGCCCAGCCCGCGGACCAGGCCATGCCGGGGCGTCGTGCCCGGCTTGCGCCAATCGCTGTGATCATCAACCCCCCTCCAAGCCATCACCCGTGTCCGCCAGTGCGCTGTGTGGCTCGATGATACGTGAGCGCGCAGCTCCTCTGGCCGCGCCCGAGGCGCCGCCGCAATGCACAAAATGGGTCGTGCGCGGGGGTTTAGACCGAGGTCTTCTCGGTGCTGCTGGCCTTCTCGGTCGTGCTGCTCTTCTCGGCGGGCGCTGCCTTGTCCTGGGGTGGCAGCTGGCGGGCTTCTACCGGCGGCGGCGGCGGCTCGGCATCGCGCTCGCCTTCCTTCATGGACTCCTTGAACCCGCGTACGGCCTGGCCCAGATCAGAGCCGATGGTGCGCAGCTTCTTGGTGCCGAAGACGATCAGCACGACCAGCAGAATGATCAACAAATGCTTGGGGGAGAATATATCCACAGCGGGTCAAGCCTCTATAAACGCTGATCCTGATGATACGCCTTCGCCGGGGGTGCCGCCGGGCACGGCCACTGCCACCAGCTCAAGCCTACGCTACCCGCCCCGCAATGGGGCGCCCAACGTGCGGCATGTTTGCCTTAGGAATCAAGCACGGGCTGGCAATACCTAAGACACTGCCTTGAGTATATCACCGCGCTGGCGCAAAATTGATTTGACATTGTTTTTCGTGACGCGGGGCGTATATTCGGCAAGGAAAGCCGGACGATGCACGGTTTACTTACCAAACAACAACAATCCGCTGCCCACCACAAGAAGAGGTCGCAATGAGCACGACGTGGGAGAAGTTTCAGGGGGCCACCCTCTCGCTGGCGCGTTCCGGTTCGATCAAGGACCGGCTCAGCGAGGCCTACCGCAATCATCTGTCTGCGGTGGCCGAGGAGGAGCTGCCACGCGAGATCCGCGAACAGTTTCATAACGTGCGCTGTTCGCTGACACGGGAACGACCACTGCGCGGTGAGGATGCGATTCGCGCCTCGGTGCGCAAGATGTCCTGTCATGAAGCCGAGAACATCGCCGAGACGGTGGTGCAGATGCTCTCGGTGATGGCCCGCTCGCCGCAGTTGCGCCCGGCTTCCACGGCGCCGCTGTATCTGCTCGAGGCTTAGAACAGGCGCGCTAGTCGAGTTTGAACTCGATCGTCTCCCAGCGGTTGGTTTCCTCGTGGCGCGCCTGGCGCTTGATGGAATCCACCAGCGTGCGCGCATCCCACTCCACCATTTCATGCGCGAGTTCCGTGATCGCCTTGGGCACCGCCGCGGAGCTGCCGAAATTCTTCATCAGCACCACCGGTTTGTGGGCGGCCTGGGCAAAGATCATCTGAAACTGCAGCAGATCCCGGTTCGCCTCGGCCAGGCTCGGTAGCGCAATGATGACTTCGGCCGGCGCGATCTGCTGCCGCAGGCTTTCGCGCAGCGCGTCCTTGTCCCCGGCGGGCATGTGATCCGGAGTGCTGCAATTCTTGTAGAAGAAATTGTTCGCACTCTCCAGGTACTCGAACACGCGCAGGTAATCGTCACTGTTGTCCCAGGCATGCGTGACGAAGACCCGAAATGGGTTGGCTTGCGACATGCTCTTAAGTCTCGCACAGCAGGCAGCCGGCCGCAAAACCCAGCCCCGTGAGAGTACAATCCCCGGACTTCACCACCTTCAAAGGCCTCAAGAGCGGCAGCCGTTGCGCCTGGTTGTCTACAATATCCGCTACGCGACGGGCACCGGGCCCGCCTTTCACCTGCCGCTGCCGGGCGCGGGGTACCTGCGTACCAACAAGCGCGTTCTTAGCGGCATCACCGAGTTCCTGCGCGCGGAAAAACCCGATGTGGTGGGCCTGATCGAGGTCGACACCGGCTCCATTCGCTCCGGTATGGTCAACCAGGCCGAATACATCGCCCAGCAGCTCGGGCATTTTTCGACCTATGAGTGCAAGTACGGCGCCCAGTCGCTGAACCAGTTCGTACCCATTGTGCGCAAGCAGGCCAACGCCTTCCTGTCCGCACCCCACATGACGGGGGAACGGTTCCACTACTTTGACACGGGCATCAAGCGCCTGATCATCGAGCTGGAGCTGGAGGATGTGTGCGTATTCCTGGTGCATCTGTCGCTGAAGTACCGGCACCGCCAGTACCAGCTGCGCTCGCTGCACGACCTGATCGTCAAGTCCAACAAGCCGGTGATCGTGGCCGGCGACTTCAATACCTTCTGGGGCAATCACGAGATCTATCTGTTCATGCGCGCCGCGGGACTGCGCAGTGCCAATACCCTGGAGCTGCCCTCCTTCCCGGCGCGCATACCGCGCGTCGAGCTGGATTTCATCCTCGTCAGTTCCGACATCGAGATCACCGATTTTCGAGTTCCCGATGTGCGCTTCTCCGACCATCGCCCGCTGATCTGCGATTTCCACATCAACACCGGCGCGGCCCGCCGCGACAGCGCCGCCTGACACGCGACACAACAAGAACATGAGCAATCCAGCCTGGAAAATGGAGCGCGACGGTCAGGGCATCGCCTGGCTGACGCTGGACAAGCCCGAAACCTCGGCCAATACCCTGTCGGCTCAGGTGATGCGCGAGCTTGACGCGCTGCTTCAGGCCCTGGCGCGCACGCCCCCGCGCGGCGTCATCATCCGCTCGGGCAAACCCTCCGGGTTCATCGCCGGCGCGGACATCAACGAATTCACGACCCTGGCGAATGCGGCGGCCGGCTACGAACTGACGCGCGCCGGCCAGCTGACCTTCGAGAGACTCGAGCGCCTGCCCTGTCCCACCGTGGCCGCCATCCATGGATTTGCGCTGGGCGGTGGCCTGGAACTCGCCCTGGCCTGCCGCTACCGCGTGGCGGTCGGTGATGAGCGCCTGCAGCTGGGGTTGCCCGAAGTGCAGCTGGGCATCCACCCGGGCTTTGGCGGCAGCGTCCGAGCCGTGCGCCTGGTGGGCGTGCGCCCGGCGATGCAGATCATGCTCACCGGTCGTCCGGTGCGGGCCGACAAGGCCGCCAGGATGGGGCTGGTGGACCGCCTGGTCGCGGCCCCGGAGCTGGATGATGCCGCGCGGGCGATGGTGATGCAGCCTCCGGCCCCGCATCAGCCGCCCCGGGTGGAACGGCTGCTGAGCCTGGCGCCGCTGCGTCCCTTCATCAAGCGCGCGCTGATCCGGCAGGTCGCGGCCAAGGCCCCGCGGGCGCACTATCCGGCGCCCTACGCCATGATCGACCTGTGGGCCCGCAACGGCGCGCATGGCGAGGCCGCCTTCGAGGCCGAAGCACGCTCGATCGCCGCCATGTTCCTCACCCCGACCGCGCACAACCTGATCCGGGTGTTTCTGCTGCAGGACCGCCTCAAGGCGCAAAGCGCCAAAGCCGCCACCGACATCAAGGCCGTCCATGTGATCGGCGCCGGGGTGATGGGCGGTGATATCGCCGCCTGGTGCGCCCTGCGCGGCTTCAATGTGACGCTGCAGGACCGGGCCCTCGAGTACATCGAGCCCGCCCTGAAGCGCGCTTCGGAGCTGTTCGAAAAACGCCTGCGAGTGCCCGAGAAGATCGCCGCCGGGCGTGCACGCCTGCGGGCGGATGTGGCCGGGGATGGCGTCGCCAACGCCGATGTGGTGATCGAGGCCATATTCGAGAACCTGGACGCCAAGCGCGCCCTGTACGCATCGCTGGAGCCGCGCATGAAGGACTCGGCGCTGCTGGCGACCAACACCTCCAGTCTCAAACTCGAGCCGCTGGCCGAACAGCTGGCGCGCCCCGAGCGGCTGGTCGGACTGCATTTCTTCAATCCCGTCTCACAGATGCCCCTGGTGGAAGTGGTCTGCGGCACCGGCACCTCACCGCAGGCACAGGCATTGGGCGTGGCCTTCACCCGCCGCCTGGACAAGCTACCCATCGTGTGTCGCAGCGCGCCGGGCTTCGTGGTCAACCGGGTGCTCATGCCCTACCTGCACGAGGCCATGTATCTGGCCCAGGAAGGCGTGTCGCTGCCGGGGATCGACGCCGCGGCCACCGGTTTTGGCATGCCCGTGGGGCCCATCGAGCTGGCCGATGTGGTGGGACTGGATGTGGCCAAGGATGTCGGGACCATCATCGCCGCCGAGCTGGGCAAGCCCGCGCCCGTGCATCCGCGGCTCGAGGAGCTGGTGGCGGCGGGCAAGCTCGGACGCAAGAGCGGTGGCGGGTTCTATACCTGGCACGACGGTCACCCCAGCAAGCCCCCGGTGGGTGCTGCGCCACCGGCGGACACGACCGACCGGATGCTGCTGGCGATGGTCAACGAGTCGGTGGCGTGCCTGCGCGAAGGGGTGGTGAGTGATGCGGACCTGCTGGATGCCGCGGTGATCTTCGGCACCGGCTTCGCACCGTTTCGTGGCGGGCCCATTGCCTATGCGCGCGCGCGCGGCATTGCCGACTGCATGCGCCGCCTCGCGGATCTGGCCGCGCGCCACGGCGAGCGCTTCCGCCCCGATCCTGGCTGGAGTCTCCTGGAACAGAGCCTGCAAACCGTGAACGGCGTATCAGGACCGCAGTGACGCTGTGCTACCATCAAAGGCTCATCCGGGACGGATTTTTACCCATCAACAGCCGTGCAAATGACCGAGGAACGTGAAGCCAGCGTTCAGGTTCTCAAGACCTTCGCACCGCTGGATGGCCTGAAACGCGAGAACATCGCGGCGCTGGCGAAGAAAGTCAGCATCCGTTCGATGTCGGCGGGTCGCTTCCTGTTCAAGGAAGGGGACACGGATAAGCGCAAGGTGTGGCTGGTGAGCGGCATGCTCGAGCTGCGCGAGGCCGAGCGCACCGTGGCGATGATCAAAGGCGGCACCGCCGAGGCGCGCAACCCCCTCTCCCCGAACCTGCCGCGCGCGGTCAGTGCGCGTGCCGTGGATGACATCACCTACCTGTCCATCGACAGCGAACTGCTGGATGTGATGATCACCTGGGACCAGACCGGCACCTATGAGGTCGAGGAACTGCAGGCGCAGCTCAACGGCGGCACGACCGGTGATGACTGGATGACGACGCTGCTGCAGACCCGCTCCTTCCATCGCATCCCGCCGGCGAACATCCAGGCCATTTTCATGCGCATGCAGCGCGTGCCCTACCTGGCGGGGGATGTGGTCATCAAGCAGGGCGATGAGGGGGATTACTTCTACGTCATCGTCAAGGGCCAGTGCATGGTGACACGCGAGACGCCGCTGAACCGCGACGGCATCAAGCTCGCGGAGCTGGGCGTTGGGGATACCTTCGGCGAGGAAGCCCTGATTGCCGAAGCCAAGCGCAATGCCACCATCACCATGATCACCGATGGGGTGCTGATGCGCCTGGCGAAGGATGATTTCCGCGAACTGATGAACGAGCCGCTGCTGCAATGGGCCAACTATGACCAGGCCCGTGACATCGTGGCGCGCGGCGGCCGCTGGCTGGACGTGCGCCTGCCCAGCGAGCATCAGAACATGAGCATCGAGGGATCCTTGAACATCCCTTTGTACTTCATCCGGCTGAAGCTCTCCACGCTCGACCCGAAGACCCCCTACGTGGTGTATTGCGATACCGGCCGGCGCAGCTCCGCGGCCGCCTACATCCTGGTCGAACGCGGCTTCGATGCCTATGTACTGCGCGGTGGCCTGACCACCGGCGCGGTCGGACTGCATCAGTCCCGCTAGCAACCGCTGCCCCGACTGCGGGGCGGCAATGAGTGCAGCTTCTGCCACAGCGGCCGGCACACCAGCGCTGCCAGCACGAGCAAGCTCCAAAGGTCGACGGCACCCCCGCCGCTCTTGCCGGCACCGCTGCCGGTGTTGGCGGTGATGGTTACGGAGTTTTGCGTAAACATCACAGTGGCCGTCGCGGTCGCAGCCGGTGCTGCGCCGCTGCACACGATGCCGTAATTGACCGAGCCGGCGGCGGACTCGGTGACGGCCATGCTGCCGGCCGCCGAGAGCGCACCACTCCAGCCGTCGCCACTGGCACCGCCTGAGGCCGCGCAGGCATTCGCATTCTGGGAAGTCCATGTCAGGGTGACCGGACTGCCGGTGTCCTGGGTGGTCACGCTGGCGCGCAATGTGGTGGCGGGAGTTGGCACGTTGGGCGCAGTGGCCGTGACCGCGCTGTACGTGACCTGTGTTTGCGCCACCGACGGGCCATCGCCGAAGTTGCAGCTGATTGAATATGTGATCGTCCCGGCGAAACCCGAAGTGATGTTCTGCGTTCCGGAAGTGAGGTACGTGGTGCCGGACCAGCCATCCAAGCCCGTGCCGCCGCTGAGCGTGCAAGTCGTAAGGTATTGTTCCCTGGGCGAACTCCAGCTCAGGGTGATGGGAGTCCCGACCGCCACCGAGGTGGCACTGGCCGTCAAGGTCGTCTGGCTGCCGGTGAAGGTGGCCTGAGTCGCCGCCTGCACGCCGGCGCAATTGATCGCGTAGGTATAGGTGCCCGCGATCAGCTCGGTTGTCTGAAAACCGCTATTCGCCGGCAGATTGGTCTCGGCTTGGCCGGGTGGGGTCGTGGTGAGCGAACAGTCACTGAAATTGGAGTTCCAGCTGATGACGAGTGCAGAGCCGGCCGGCAAATTGTTGGTACTCGCGCTGATGGACACCACCGGCGCCACCACTGTGGTGCTGGTCTGCGCCGACACCAGCTGGGCACCACTGCCACAGCTGAGGTTGAAAGTCACCGGGCCAAGCGCGGTTTCGGTCACGCTCTGATAGCCGTACGCCCCTGGCAGCGAGCCGCTCCAGCCATCTGAGCCCGCGCCACCGCTGGCCGTACACGGATAGACGTTGGAACTCCAGTGGAGCACATCCGGAGAATTCTGCGGCCATGGATTGTCAGCCACGAGTGTGGCCGTCGGTGAAGTGGTGAACCAGGTGACCGCGGCGGTCGACTGCACCGGGCTCGCTCCGGTACCGCAGCTGAGCGTATATACATACGATCCTGCTACCAATTGATCATCCTGAGCCGTGCCCGCAGGCAGGCCCGCAGCCAGATCGACACCCATCAGCGTGCCGGCAACGTTTCCGGGGCCGACATAGGTAATGGCGCAGGGCCGCTGGTTGGAAGACCAGGACAGATTCAGGACCGATGTCGGGGAGGCTGCATCGGTATCGAGCTCGACGCTGGTGGCGCCTGCGGAGAGTGTGGCAGTGGCCGCAGCACCGGTGAAGGTCAATGTGATGCTATTGCTCGAGGCCAGGCCCGCCGTTGCGCCGGCGCCGGTGCAGGTGACCGTATAGGTATACGTGCCTGCCGCAGCCTCACTGACCGGCAGGGTATAGGTCAGAGCCCCGGGGTCCACAGTCGATCCGGCCAGCGGGCCCGCCCACCCATCCCCTGCGGCGCCGCCACTGGCTGCGCAGCTGCCGCCGGCCGTGAACTGCAGGTTCACAGGCTGGCCGATGCGCAGCTGGTTCGCATCCCCGCTAATGGAACTGACCACCGGCGCGGTCACGGGCACAACGTCCCGGACAGTCTGCATTTGGCTGCCCGTACCACAGGTGAGGGTATAGACGGTGCTGCCGAGCACGCTCACCGGAATGCTTTGCACCTGTATGCCGACACTGGATTTAGTCCCCGCCCAGCCATCCCCCGGGGTGCCCCCGCTTGCGGTGCACGGCTGCACGGTACTGAACCAGGTGAGCGTCACCGCGCCCCCCGCGACGGCCATGCCATCGTCACTGAGGTCCACCAGCGGTTGACCCTGACTCCATGTCGTACCGGTGGAGGCGTAGCCGATCGTTCCCGGACCGGTACATACCAAGGTCCAGGTGACCGCCCCGGCGGTCTGTTCAGTGAGCATGAATGTGCCGCTGGTCGGGCGCGGTCCCGCCCAGCCGTCCCCGCTCAGGCCGCCGCTGGCGGTACAGCTTTGCGCGCCCGGGGCGCTCCAGCCCAGCGTCTCGGCGACTCCTGTCTGCGGCTCGGAGTAGTTGATGCTGAGCGTGACCGGTTGAATCGCGGTACCTGCGAACACGAGTTTGCCGGTCCCCGCCGCATCCAGCACGGATTGCAGGGTCGCATTGCCGGTCGTGCTGCTTGAATCGGCGCTGGAACTCCACACGCTGGAGAGCGAGGTATACAGCGCCGTGACCGTGGACGGGCTGGGTGCGGGTGGATTGGCCACCGGGCATACGCCCGCAGAGTTCAGGCCGCTGACAAGCTGGGCCTGCGTGAGGCTGCCAACCGCATTGTTGCTCGAATTGAATAGCGCGCCACCGGAGGCTCCGGCACCCACGTTGCCCGTCTGATTGACGACACCCAGAAACGTCGAGGCGTAGTTGATCTGCAGCGTCGCGCCAGGAATGGTCTCCACAATCGGCGCACCGAACCAGCTGACATACTGCTTGTCGTTGCCCAGCGCATGATGAATCGAGTAGCCGCCCGAAAAGCTGCTGCTCCCGGCATCCCAGCCTGAATAGTAGGCATCGTTTGCCGCGGGCGGTGCATCGAGCTTGAGCAGCCAGGCATCCTGCTGTTCCACCATCGTGGTCGCGCCGCTTTGAGTGATGGCAGTGCCGTCGTAAATGGACCCCAAGGTGGCACCGCAGCTGGACACCGCATCCCAGTAGATCGTGACGGTGGCAGCCGCTGCAGGATTGCCGCCCCCCAGCTCGCCGTTTTCGCAATGACGGGCGGTGAGGATATAGGCCGTGCCATCCTCGCTGGTGTCGTTGAGCAGCGTTCCGGTGCACTGAATCTGATTGCCGACCAGCACTGCAACCGTGGCGTTCGCCGGCCCCTGATTGGCGCTGCTGGCCGCGCAGGAAAAATTCACGGTGCAGCCGCTCGAGCCGCTATCGCGCTGGATGAGGCTGCGGTAGTAGGCGTTGTCGGGCACATCGGGGCGCAGGCCACGATAGCCGGCCTGAAAACTGTCAATGCGCAGGGCCGCGAGCGAGCGAGCGCCAACGGGGACGGACAGCGAGATGGTCAGCGAATCTCCCACCAGCGGCCGACCCCACAAACCGCCGCGCACCACATCGCCGGCGTGGTAGCTGTTGCTGATGCCGTTGGCTCCGGTGACCGTAAGAACGGCATTGGCCGGCAACGTGAGCTGCGAGGCGTGGAATGACAAGGATACGGCGGTCGGTACGCGCACCGCGTAGGTCCAGGAACTGCCGTTGCCGCTGTCGGTCCACTTGCCCGCATTCGTGAGCGACACGACATGCGGCACGTTCACTGCGAAGCGCGTCGGCTGCTTGACCGCGCTGTCAATCAGCGGCGCCAGATCGGTGGCCAGCACCTCTGAACCGGTGACCGCCTGGGCTGCCTGGAGCGCATTGGCCAGGCATGCCAGTAGCACCAGCGCCAAGGCCAATGCTCTCCCCCGAGACAGGCCGTGTATCTTCATTGGTGTTCTCTTGCAGGCCGCGGACCCGACGCGGCCGCGTGATTGTGCCGGTTTGATCCGAAAGTTGCTGGGCAATCTGCCCGGGTCAGTCGTGACTGCGGATCTGATGTGGGCTGCGGAGAATTTGTTGCGTGGCAGCGTTATTTTGCCGGGCTGTTGATCTGACAACAGTCCTGAACTGCGTTAATTTTACGCGCCGATCCGCCTAGCGCCCCGCGTCGGGTGGCGCCTCGACGCCACGCAGGCTCGCCACCGCCAGCACCGCAAAGCGTGCATACAGATCCCGCAATGAGGCCGTGCCGGCACCGGCCGTGCGGCTGTTCAGATGCGCCCGCGCATGGACATCGAATGGCGCGTCGGACACCGCCGGATCACCCTTGATCTGAACCTCGCCCACCAGAGCGAGATTGCGGCCACTGAAGCCCAGCACTGAAGTGTTGCCCGCCAACGAATCGGTGAAGCTGATGATGGTGATCGCCAGGGTCCGATGCCCGCCAGACGCCGCCGGCGCATACAGCTGATTGGCACTCAGTTCGCCGGTGACGGCGCTCGCAATGTCATCGGTGGCCAGCCGCGAATCCGAGGCCGCCAGCTGCTGCAGATGATCGCTGAATGTCACGGCGACCGCGCTGAATGGGGCGAGGGGGGCGGCCTGCGCGGCAACCGGCGGTGCCGAGCGGCATGCGCACAGGGCCACCAGCGCTGCCGTCAACGCGGTCGCGGCAAGAATTCGTGGCCATCGCATTGGATCCATACTACATCTCCGAAGGGGGCAGGCAACTGCAGCGCTCGTTTCCGCTCGCCCTTGCCAGGCCTGCCCAGTCGCGGCCGTCACGCCGCTGGGTGCAGCCGCGGTCCGGCGTGTGCAGAGTATCCGCGCGCGATCTTGCGCAGCTATACTCTGCCAGGTCATGGTCGATCTGCCCGAAGCTCCCCACCGCCATCCCTCCCACACCGGCCATCGCCGGCTCGACATCGTCCTCGGCTTGAGTGCGATGTTTGTGTCCGTCGTGTCGCTGGTGGTCGCCGTGGAACACGGCCGCACCATGGAGCGCATGGCTGATGCCAACGCGCGCATGGTGGATGCGACCTCATGGCCCTTTGTCGAGTTCTCGGACCACAACGTGGACGACCAGGGGAACGCGAACGTCAGACTGGTGCTGACCAACGATGGCGTCGGCCCCGCCCGCATCGAGACCTTCGAGCTGTGGTGGGACGGAAAGCCGATGTCCTGGGGGGGAGCGTTGCTGGTGGCCTGTTGCATGACAACACCGGCCGAAACTGCCGAAGGGAAAACGGCGGTCATATCCGTTGGCATTGCCGCGCCCCGGATCTTGCGCGCCGGCGAGCACGTGGATTTTTTCAGCATGACCAGGGGTCCGGAAAACTCGGAGCTCTGGTCGAAATTGAACAGTCAGCGTTCGAAGATCACAACCCGCGTCTGCTACTGTTCCGTGTTCGACCAATGCTGGGTGCAGGGATCCGAACGCGGGCTGTTACGGGAGGATCCCAAGAGGGCCATTCACCCGCAGCGGGTGGACAGTTGTGCCGTACCGGCCGTTCCTTACCAAGAGAGCGCGCCACCTAGGCGGTGAGATCAATTGACCGGCCCACGGCGGTCCGACCTCACATCGTGTGTATTTCTTACCCATATAAATCATATGGATAGGATCGATTGGTAAGCAGTTGTAACCTGAGTGGGTTACAAGCTCAGAGGATGCGTCAAGGCGACGCACAGACTGTAATTCGCTTCCTATGCCGATCGGCATTCTCTCACCCGTGCGGGAGAAAGCCTATGAACGCCTTCAATCGATCAACCGATGAAGCCCTGGGCGCAGCCTGGTGGACCTGTCTGACCGAGTGCCAGCGTGCCCTATGGCTGTTGCGGGCCGGCTCCGACGCTCCAGCTGACGCCTGGGAGGTTTTCAAGGCCGGACTGCCCCACACCCCCAATTTTCCGAATCGCCGCCCGGCCGCTCACGAAAGCGACCAGGCGGCTCATCACGACCAGCAATAGGAGCTGACCATGACTGTAAAGAAGCATAGCAAGTCCACGATCAGAGGCGCCCGCCGCGTGCGGCCCGCGAAAGCTGCCGTCGATACCGCGGCACTGAAATCCGCCGCAAGGTTGGTCACCATCGCGTGCGATCACGAAAACAGCCCCTCGACGATGGACGTCGGTGATCGATTGGAGCTGGTCAGTGCTGCCGGCAAACTCGTGAGAGGCTGGTTTCACGCGGACGAGGCCGCCAGCCCGTCGGACGCCGTGTTCGAAGCCCTTGGAATTCTGGAACTTGTCGCGCATGCATTGGCCTGCACCGTTGAACGTGAATTCAGCAACGGCATCTGCGATCCCGTCCAAAGCGGGCTGGACGTCGCTGAAAAGCTCCTGCAGCAGGGGATCCGAGAGCCGCTCGATCGCGAACTGATGGCCCGAAGCTCATTGCCGCGGGAGGCCGCATGAGCACCGACAACGTCACGCCGATACATGGTGGTCCAAGATCGGCCGCGCCGAAGAGTACTGGCGGCGGCGCTGGCGGCGGCCCCATGCGCCCGCAATTTGCGGCAGCACTCGCTGACACTATCGGGGATCAGCAGACACGTATCTTCCGGCTTTGCAGTCTGATCCAATGCGTCGCTTCCAGCGCCGAGGGAAGTCCTGACTGCGATGACCTGCGGGCGGCCATGGATGGTCTGAACGACTATGGCCGGTCTATTGGGCGCGACCTGGATTCAGAGGTCATCATTCAACGTGCATTGGAGTGTGAAAATCGATGGACGGAGGACGGCATGCCTCTCGCCGATGACTGATCGTTATCCGGCCGCACCGCACGACGAGGCCGCCGCTGATGGGCGGCTTTTTCGTTACCAGGACAACGTGTACGTTCCAGTGAGCCCGTTATAGACGAGCAGGACGTTGTCGAGAATATCTCTGCCGATCAAGCCATCGATGCCCTGCGATTTCATGTCGGTCGCGACAATACTCAGTGCTCGTAAATGCGGCATGACGCCGAGTGGTCCGAGTTGGGCAATGCGAGGTGTAACGGACGCCTGCAGGACTATCTGTACGTCGTACACCGGTCGCAATGGCGGAGCTTGGCCAGTGGTCGGAGTTGCCACGGGCATGAAGTTTTTGGGGGTCAGACCCAGCGGAGCGATTAGCGTTGGATCGACGACAGTCACATTCGCGCCGGTATCAACGAGGAATCGGCCGGTCTGCGCCGCCGCCAATTCGTTGACCCGCTGATGCCGCTGCCCATTGCCACCTGGCTGGTCACGAAGGACCGCGTCGGGACTGTGCTGGAATCCCGCCAGCTGCCGCCTGGAAAGGACCTGCGAGTCGTCATGGTCGAGGCCAGGGACGCCAGGATCGCCGACGGCTGGGCCGTCACGGACCTCGGGAGTGCCTGCAGCGTCGTGTTCTGCGATAGGGACGGGGAACGGCTTGAGATCGGAATACAGCGGCGCGACCCCGCGGGCCCACCGCCCCGAGGTCATAGCGACCATGCACCACGGTGAGCGGGTGGGCCCCCGCTAATGTTCGCTGCCGCGTTCCCTCTCAAACTTCTGCCCAATGGCCATCCCCTGTACTAGCGTAATAGCCAGGGAACTGGTCGCAGTCTCCAGGAGCTCCTGGCTTGCCCGGATGGCATGGCGGTGTATTTCTGGTGCGGGTGCATGCCAATCGATCAGCATGAAGGTTGACCAGGTCTCCAGCAACTTTGCGACGTGCACATCAATGGCTTCGGCAATGGCATCCGCCTCTTCACCCGCTTCCGGCCCGAGATGTTTGAGGACCATCTGGCGGGAGTGTGCGCGTATGCTCGCGCGGGCGGCCGCGATCTCCTCCTCGACGGCCTTCACCGAATAACAGCCCGGGAAGCGCCGCCGCGGACGCCTGGAACGGTGCGCGAGGCGATGAAATGGCCGATGCGCCGCTGGACGACCGGATCAGAGGCGAAGCGTTGCAGGGATGAGCCATCGAGCATGCTGATGTTCCAGTTGTGCTCGTGGTAATGCATGTCACCGCCGGCGCCAGAGCCGTCCCCAATGCCAAAGCCATTGCTCCTCGCGCCCTCGGCGAAGCTCTTCGGCATGACGGTCTCGCCTTCGTGGATGTAGGCTGGCATGTCATGGGGGACGTTCCAGGCGCCCACGTCCAGGGCGGCGAGGCTGGCATAGCCGGAAACCTCCGCGAACGCCGCCTCAGCGGCCGCCGGCGCCATGATGTAGCCGACGTAGGGGATCTGGGCGACGCTGGCAAAGGTGCCAGCAGCGGCCTTGGCGGCATCCGACATGACCGTACTAGTGCCCACCGAGGCTGAGACCGCCTTGGCACTCGCCGCGGCGGCGCTCATGGCAGCCGTCTGGGCAGAGCCGCCGGCGGTCACGGCGGCCGTCTGGGCCGCCTGCTGCATTTTGGTGGCAATAGCCTTTTCGAGCTCCATTGCCTGATGGAAAATGAAACCTCCCTGCTCTATGGCCTTCTCAGCGGTCGCGCCCTGCAGGTGCAGGGCGATGCGTTCAGTGACCGCCTTCAGGTCATTCGCGATCTCCTTTTCGACCAGTTGTCCGCTCATTTGCATCAACGATTGCGTGAGCGACTTGCGCCGAGTGAGTAGGTCCGAAACCATCTGACCTTCGGCGTTCTCGATCTCCCCGAGTGCATCCTTCCAGCCCTTAGCCTGATCCTGACCTGCCTTAGCCGCCCCTTGGGCGGCCTGATGATCCAGGGCGGCCAAGTCCGCAACCTCTTTGGCCTTTAGCTCCCGAATCTCGTTATAAACACGGTTGTACTCAACCGGCAGATCGTTGAGTGTCGATAGTTCATCCTGGAGCGCCTGCAGATCCAGGGCGTACTCCTGGGCGGCAAACTGCTTGAGCAGGGAGTATTTCTGCGCCACCGCATTCGCAGTGGTCGCGACCTCGCTCTCCACGATGGACTTCTTCGCCTCGATCGCCGAGCGGGAGATTTCGATGTCGGCTGAAGCATTCTGTCGATCGATGGCCTCCAGCTGCTTCATGCCATCTTCGGCCGCGCGCAGGTTCTCCTTGTAGACCGTTTCATCCGCGGCCAGCTTCTGGCGGGCGAGCTCAGCCTGCGTGCGTGCGCTGGACGCCGCAGAGGCCTCACTGGCCGAGTCAAATTCACGCTGAGCCGCGAGTTCCGCGCGGTAAGCCTCCTGCACCTTGTCGACATCCGTGTTTCCGTAGAAGGCTTTAGCATCAGCGTAGTACTGTTGGGCGGCCGCAAGTTTCTGCGCAGACCCGGATCTCATGGCCTCCATCTGCTCGCGCTCGGCATTCAGCTGGGAGGCGGTCATGATCTTGTCCGAGGTGACGTAGACCTCGGTCAGCGCGTTCTGATTGGCCTCCTGGATCTCGGCGTTCTGTTTGGCCGCCTGTGCTTCTTGCAGGAGCCTCGCCTTGGTGTTCTGGAAACCCGTGTCCATCGAGTTCGCGCTGCCCATGGCGATGACGACCTTGGACATGGCGTTCTTGGCCTCAGTGCCCAGCTCCTTCCACCAGTTGCCCTCCTCCTTGAGCCTGGTGATCTGCTGATCCGTGAGGGCGCCGACTTCGGCGTTCTTCTCGGCCACCCCGCCGATGCTGCCGTCGTACGCCTTGATGGCCTCGGCCGCGAGAGAGGCGCGGGCACCAAATTCCTTGACCAGGGCGTTCATTTCCGCCTGGCTGGTCGTGCCATCATTCAGCCGGTCGCGCAGGACGCCCAGCATGTCGTTGACGCCAAAGGAGCTGCTCGCGAGCTCCTGCTGGGTGATGCCCAGGGTTCGGAGCTTCTCGATGGCAGCACCGGAGCCGTCGCGGGCATCGTCAAGGACGGTCCGTAACTTCTCCGCTGCTCGATTGAGCACCTCGATACCGACGCCGGACTCCTCGGCCGCCACGCTCATGGCCTGCATCTGCGAGGTTGTGACCCCCAGGACGTCAGCCATGGAATGAATCTGAGCCGCCCGGTCGCCCAGTTGTGTCACTTCTGCTCCCAGCATGCGCATGCCCTCGAGGGCGGCGCCGATGCCGGTGAGCTGCATGGCATTGGAGAGGGAATTACGAATGGCCTCGACCGAGCCGCCAAGGTCCGCTGAGGCGTCAGTGACGGACCGGAATTGTTGTGAGAGGCCCGCTGCATTGGCCTTCGCCTCGGCCAGGGCGGCCGAGACGTTCTGCATCTGTGCAGTCGTGTTGCTGCCTACGATGCCTTCAGCGGATTGCCGGGCGAGCTTGTTGAGCTCCGAGGTCAGGGAGCTGACTTCGGCTTTCGCGGTTGCAAATTTAACCTGCAGGTCAACGACATCGGCCGTGACCTTGACGGAAAGAGTGGATCCCATGCGCTCTCCTGTGCAGTCGAGGTCAGCAAGCTCCGTGCAGCATCTCGGGCTGTCGAGGAGTTCCCGCAGGCGCCCAGCTGGACCACCCGCCGATGACGATCATGGCGTCTGCCAACCTGCCACGCCGCTAGGTGCTTAAGGAACGGCCGCAGGCACTGGGGGATGTTTCGGACTCTGCCCCAGTTATCCGGCGCGCAGCATGGACACAGCGCGCATCATGAACACGATTCAGCTATTGAAGCCCCGCTGCAACTCAGCAAGTTCTGCACGCCGCTGTTCCCTTTTCATGGCGTCTATGACGCGCTGCCGAGCTGCCGGATCCGTGACCGGCAAGGACCGCAAAAGTGTCTCGGCGCTGGCGCGCGAGTAGCTGCGTGCGGTAATCAGCGCATCGGGATCGGCTGGGACAGCAACCAGGGACACCTCGAGCAGCTCACTGGTGAGCACGCGGACTTTGCCATTTGGGAGGTGTTCAACTTCACGAGGCAAGATGCCGGCCGAAATGGCATTCAGGAACCCGCCCTTGATAAGCGCACGCACCTCATCGACGATTGGTGAAGTACCGGCGGGCGCCAATTGGATTCTCATGCCAATTGCGGAACGATCCGGGGTAAGCCCAATTGCGGGCGAGGCGCCAATGATACGAGAGGGGTCATGGATGTGAATCACAACCGGATTTTTTCTATAGGCAGTGAGGTCCACGCCCGCTGGAACCCACTCGGCATCGTCGCGCTTGAAGCCCGCCGAGATGCAGATTCCCGCTATTTCATCCTCGCCGATATCCGCGAGCTGGCTCACGTAAAGGGGCGCGGCACTGGCTTTCCTCATCCTCACGGCACCATACGTTCTGTACTCCATTTCCGCGAGTTCGCGCAGGCGTGTGTAGTAGGAAGCATCCGCGCCTGGTGTAGCCAGTGCTGCTAGCTCGTTTCGGCGCGCGCGATAGACCGCATCCGCGCCGCGCGGAGCCTGGCCGTTGCTCACCTGAGCGCCTTCCGCTCCAGTAGGATTCGCGATCGGGTCAATCTTTGCAGGCGGCTCGGAGGCGAGCGCGCGGTCCAAGGATTCCGCTGCCCTCTGTGTTGACCGATGTGCGCGGGAAAATGATGATCCCGCGGAGGAGTGTGCCGCGTGTGCTGCGGTGGTGGCCGTAAAGATGTCGGCAAGACGGCTCTGAGCCGCGCGGGTGTCACCATCCTTCATCGCGCCAGAACACCGCTCGGCAAGCTCACGTACCCGTCCGAGGTGGGTGCGCGCCTCGACATGGGAGTCGCGGCCGCTGGCCTGATGATCAAGCGCGGTGGCCAAGTGCTCCTGCGCCTGCTCGATGTGCTCGTTTTTTTCGCTCACGGGGGCGCCTCCTCTGTCGTTGAAATCGCCGCCGGCGGCGCGCTTCGTTCGACAATCTCGATGGCACCCGACCGCAGTGCGTTCTCCGCGACTGTGAGGGGCAGACGGACTGTGTCGCCCACGCATGTCGTTGTGCCGTCCAATAGCGGGTACCCACTTCGAATGATCAGGCAGCGCACCTCGCCGGCATCCAATGGATTGTTGTCCTTCAAAAGTGGCCGTCGTCTCCCGGTAGGCTCGCCCCGTCCGGTATCGAGGGTAGCGGCCACATGAGCCGCCGGAGTGGTGGGCCGCCTTTCATGGGGCAACGGTTCAGATGCCCCGAGCCGTTCCGCGGTGGTACCGGGGGTGGCGAGCCGGCTTACTGGTGGCGCGGCACCCCCTGCCGTGACCAATAAGTGGGAATTGCGTTCGATCCAATCCTTGATGGACTCAGGCGTCGCTATCCCACCGAACTGAAACGGTGGCAGCAGTACAGCCGCGCGATGGGCACCGATAGTGACCGCTGCGCGCTGTCGAATTTCGATCTGTTTGGGAATAACGCGCGCTAGGTCACGCAGAGCTTGTGAATATTCTCCAAAGCATCCCCCGAATTCGGCAATAAGGGCTGGCTCGGCCGCGCGCCGCTTCGCTTCTCGCGCTTCGACGATCCGCTTGCGAAGTCCCGGCGTCGCAGCATCGCATTTGTCAATTGCGATTTCGACGCGCGCGATCTGCCGTTCCAGGCCATCAAGAATCTTATCCGCCGCATCATCCAACAGTCCTTGGTGTCTGCGCACGCGCAACTCAGAGAGCTCGCGTTCGGCCGTGGCGCGCTCCTCAAGGAGCTGCCGAAGCGCCGCCTCCAACGACTCCACATCCTGCCCGTGGCCGTTGAGCTTCTTCAGGATTGCATTCAGCACCTTGACCTCCTTGAGCGAATCCTGTCACGGCCAGGGTTCTTTCCATATTTTTTGCCAACATTTCTGCCAATCGATCGGCTGATATAGTCCCGGACTGTCCTGTCTTTTGGCAGGTCATCGGGCCCACATTGGCGGGCAAGTACTTTAAGCAGTTCGCGCGCGTACTCTGATGCCGTTGTACCCCGACCGCGGCGCACCTGGCGCATCGCGGCGGCGATCTGATCATCGTGGCTAGGACGCCCAGGACCACGCGGGCGCTCGATCGGTGGATCCTGCGGCACCGGCGCCGGCGCATGGGTCGCGGATGGCGCTGCAATGACCACAGCGGAGAGTGCGCGGGCACGGTCGTCGGCCGAATCGAACGCTGCACATTCGAGCGTCGCGCCATCATCAAAGGTAATGCGAAAGCACCGGGGGGGCGTCATGGTTCTCTGTCCCCGCTCGCATCCGGAAGCACATTCCGCCGCTGCAGGCGCGGGCCGGCTACGACCCGCCAGGTGACGCCATCGGGTAGCAGCTCTGCGTTCAAGTTCTGATGCCAACATCGAAGTTGGACCGGCCGTGGCTTCGCGACGCGCCAGATGCGAAAGCAAGCCTCACAGACGCCGGGCGGCCGTGCAGGTATCCCCTCACTCATCAGGGCTCCTGAGCCGATACGTCGATTCGCAGATTGCTGCCGACGTACGTGCCGGTGGATGCGACTTTGACCTGGTACAGCGGCCCTACGATCCCATCCTTCGCGGTGTTGGCCGCCAGGGTTCCATCGGTCGGCATGTACTCAGTGGTCACCGGCGTCTGGCTGTTCAGGTTGTACGCGAACCGCCCCGACGCCGTCGTGAAGTGAAATTGGGCGATGTCGATCCATGTCAGGCCACCATCCAGGCTGGTCTGTAAATATGCGTCCACCGTGGCGCCGCCGGATCCATAGGTGAAGGTCGCCTGCACGGCAATCGCACTGGGCGCGTCGACCAGCTGAAAATTGCTGCTGCTTGGAACAACTGCCAGGACCGCCGCGGCGCCGATCGCCTGGTTGACTAGGTTTTTCTGCATATCATTGCCTCACTTTGGTTTAGAAAGTCGCCGACGTCCGTCGCGAAATGCCGGGCCGTGCCCCATGGAATGCACCTCAGCAAAGAATTCGCTGCGCTGAAGTGCGTCTAGCATGTCGGTCGCAAACTCGATGAGTTCGACGAGCTCGTTGCGCGACATGTCGCGCAGGGAACGCTCGAGATAGGCGCGCTGCAGGCCGCTCATCGCCATCACGGCAGAGAACGTCCGCTGTGCGCGATTCATGGCTCAATCCTCGCAGCCTTCACCGGACGATCGGGAAATAGCAGCCGCCGGCGCTCCGCCATGGGAATGAAGCAGCGGCCCATGAAGCGATAGAGGTCCCGGAGCAGCCCCGGCTGGCGATAGCCGGCTCTCCATCGAACGATATCGGGGCAGAGTGAAGCCAGGCCGAGTTCGTCGTGCATACGCAGAACGTCCGGCGCGGCCGCCACGAGCTCGTGCCAGATACCGACGGCTGCCTCGCTCAGCCAGGGCGGCGGCGGCCCAAGTGGCGGACCACTGCGCTGCGCGAGAAGCAATAAACGACCGCGGCTGATTTTGTCTTGCATACTTCAGTCCAGATATTTATCGGGCTCATCGGCCTCGCGCGTACAACTCATGCGAGTACGGGCGGCATTGTCCAATCCGAGCTCGGAGCCAGACATGCGGTGTTCGCGGCGATCGGCTGCCGTCGCGTCGTCGCGGTTGCGCTTATTCTCAAAAAAGGCCTCCCGATCGCACCAGTGCGCGAGCTTGTAGCTGTCTGCAATCGTCAACCAGAACGCGAACGCCACGACCTCATCCCACAGTGAAGCGCCGCGGCCCTTCAGCCATTTCGGCCGCACCGGACGGCCCCGTGGCATCGGTTCGTCCTTCGGAATGGGGCGTCGACTTCGATTACCGGTGATCAATCGAAGGATTGTTGCGGTCGGTTTTCTGCCTCTTACACCCATTGCATTCTCAGGAATTCAATTCGCGCCGCTGCGTGTGGAGGCACCACACGCTTAACGCGCACCGGTGTCGACCCGTCGCGAAACCCCCCACCCCATGCCACCATAAGCAGCTGATTCATAACGCGTCGCTCGCGCGCAAAGTTGCGAGCGCGTATGCACTGACGCATTCATTGACTTCCAGCCGACCACTGTAGGTGCGTCGCGCAGCGCCGCCGAGATGATGGCAGTACACCGCAATCGGTTGCGGTCGGCGCGCACGCCAGGTCATCCAACAGGATCTGCAGATACAGAGCGGCTGCATCATCGGCACCTCGCGCCAGCGGCTGCGACCCAGCAGCAGTGTCATGGCTTTGCTCTGGGAATTCGTTCAGCGCCGACATTGCGGATTCTCCGCGCGCTTTCCTCCAGCGATTCAGCGACCTCCAGAAGCAGCGCGTTGGTCAGCTCACCTTCAAGTCGAATCAGAATCCGCAGCTTCATGTCGGGCGGCACCAGATCGGTCGCATTTATGACATCGATCCGAATGTCATGACCGCCGCGGTGATCGATTCTGAACAGGCGTGTTTTCATGTTCCTCCCTGTTGCACTGGTACTCTTACGGGGCGCGCGGCATTTCTGGCGACCCGAGAAATCCAGCGCCAGCGAGCCGCCATGGACTCATCCAACACGGTTCTGCTGCCGTTAGT
>Ga0210391_10000739_pt1 | contig 32113 bp, 22 predicted proteins | sample IncBWC12OmetaG_FD_160573 | JGI IMG/M metagenome (GOLD analysis project Ga0210391, IMG submission 160573) | Forest soil microbial communities from Barre Woods Harvard Forest LTER site, Petersham, Massachusetts, United States - Inc-BW-C-12-O ... | reverse complement strand
ACTTCAGTGTCGATGTCCGTCTCCACAGACGGCGCCGGTGCGTGCGAGTGCGAATGCGAGTGCCACCACCAAAACCCCGCCGCCGCGAGAATCACGAGCGCGACCGGCACCAAAATCTTTACGACCTTCGACGCCGCGCGCGCATTCATTTCGTCCACGGCGGCAATGATCTGGTTCTTTGTGCTGTCCGCCGCTGCCGCTGCGCTGCCTGATGCCGGCGCCACGTTCGTCGCGCTCGTGGAAGGAATGGATACTTTTGACGAGCCAGACGCGTCGCCCGCTGCCGCCGAGGCAGATTCAACCGCCGCGGAGTTGGGACCGGAACCCATGTCGCGCTTCAGCCGCGTCAACTCCGCGCGCATCTCCGCCGCGCTCTGGTAGCGCAGGTCGCGATCCTTTTCGAGAGCGCGACGCAGAATGCGTTCGAGTTCCGCGGGAATATCCGGATTCAGGCGGATGGGTAGAACCGGCGTGCGATTCAGAATCGCATCGAAGATCATGCCCGTACTTTCGCCGCGGAAAGGCAGCGTGCCGGTGGCCATTTCGTAAAGCATCACGCCAAAAGAAAAAAGATCGGTGCGCGCGTCGAGTTCCTTCGCGCGAACTTGCTCGGGCGACATGTACGCCACGGTGCCCAGCGTCGAGCCCGGGCTGGTGAGATGCTCCTCGCTCACTCCCAGCGTGCGTCCTCCGCTCGTGGAAGACGCGTCACTCGCACGCGCCGCCCGGTCCGTGAACGTGGCGAGCCCAAAATCGAGAATCTTCGGAAAGCCGCGCTTGGTGACGAAGATGTTCGCGGGCTTGATGTCGCGATGGACGATGCCTTCGGAATGCGCGGCATCGAGCGCGTCGGCGACGCCGATCGCGATATTCAGCAGCGCGTCGGTGTCCATCGGGCGGCCGCCGATTTTGTGCTTCAGCGTGACGCCGTCGAGATATTCCATCGCGATGAAGGCGTGGCCGCCCTCTTCGCCAATGTCGTGAATCGTGCAGATGTTGGGATGGTTCAGCGCGGATGCGGCTTGCGCTTCGCGTTGAAAGCGGGCGAGCGCCTGCGGATCGGCGGCCAGCTCCTGCGGAAGAAATTTCAGCGCGACGAAGCGGCGCAGGCGGGTGTCTTCCGCCTTGTACACGACGCCCATTCCGCCGCCGCCGATTTTTTCGACGATGCGGTAGTGTGAGATGGTCTGGCCGATCATCAATCGCGCGTTGAAGTTGCGGGACGCCAGCGCGCCCGGCGTGTGCGCATCATGCTAGGTTGCGGGGCGGACAAAGTCAAAGCCAGTCCGTGCTGTGATTTATGGGCGTGCAACGGCTGCGCATACTACCGAACTCCCTTACGCCAACTACATCTTCTCACCGATGTTGCCTTAGGCCGGATTCCGGCACACTCTCGCTCGACGCTGAAGTACAGGAGGCCTCGATGCTTTTGCTACTGATCATTTTGGTGCTGCTGTTCGCGGGCGGAGGCGGGTACTACGGCTACAACCGCTGGGGCGCAGGCGGCGGACTCGGCGTGGTTGGCACGGTCCTAGTGATCGTCCTCGTGCTCTATCTACTGGGCGCGATCCACTAATTAGCCCCCGGCAATCAACGATCTTCTGAGGGGAAGGGAAAATGAGCCGCGTCGGCGCCTTGAGCGCCATCGTGGCTCTTTTTTCGTCTACTTTATTTGCGGAGCTTGCGTTTTCGCGCCTTCAGCTCGCGCTTGACCCACGACTCTGCGCGCTTTTTTGCCGCCTTGGCAATTTGTCCCACAGGGTTCGAAATTTCTTAGCCATTACGCTTCCCTCGGTTACCCGACTGGCGCGCTTCGAAACTCCAACACAGGCAAGATTGCCTATGCTACTTCCCGCCGCTGAATCTGGTAGTAGCATGGGCAATCCTGCCGGTGTGCTCTTGACTGTATGCACGCAGAGTGCCACCCCGGCCGAGGTTCTCACTTCATGATCGTTCCGGTCGAGTGCCCGCGGAACAGGTTCGCATTTGGATAGTGGGCCCGCAAAACGTCGAAGACGAACTCCGACGGCACCATCTGCCCCAAATCCACATCCGGAATGGCACCGGCGATGATGCCGATCAGCATCACGCGATGCTCAGCCGATGGCGTAGGCGGCAGCAAGTACACCGGCGAGCCGCTGTTCCCGCCGACAAAGTTTCCGGCCAGCAGCCACACGTCGCGCGGTTGCGGCTTATCTTCCTTCGTGCACGACATGTTGATCGGCTCCTCGGGAATATTTGAGATTCGCCCGAATTTGAACGCCGGGTAATTTCGTTCCGTGGCGAGCAGCGCCGGCACAAGGCCCGCCGTGACGATCTGGTCGCCGATGCCGACCTTGTAGTTCGCGGTCTCCGCCGCCGTCGCGAAATCCGCCACCGGAAGGAAGCGCGTGTCGTTGCGTTCAAATTGCGCGACGTGCTGCGCCGACACCGGAATCACCGCCACGTCCACGCGGTCGTTGGGATGCGCGTACCAGTGGCGATCGGTCGCAGGGCCAAGTGCGAGTTCGACCACGTCGACGGCGTCGTCCTCCTTCGTCACGCCGGCCTTGAAGTCTTTGGTGTTGATCCGCGCGTAAATCACACTCGGATTTCCGATCTTGCAGCCGGCCCACTTCGGGTCGACGATGTGCCGCGCCGTCACGATCACCACGGACGGGTCGCCGCCCGGTGTTTTCGACGGAAGTTTCACCAGAAAACCGGTGCCGACCTCCAGGCCAGGGTTGGTTGGGTAGAACAGGAAGATGACGCTCTTCAGCACCGTCCCCACATTGAAAGGCATCGACGAGCCCGCCACGCGCGCGGGCGGCTCGACTACAAATCCAGCGGAAAACGCGAATAGAAGTGCGAAGGGAAGCGCGGCATAGCGCGAAAGTCTTCTGAATAAAGTCACAATCGTCTCCAAGCGGGGCAGCAATCCGCGAAATGGTATCGAGAACCGCGGCCGCGCGCCACCCCTGCCGCAGCCCGGGCGGTCCGGGGACGCCAACTTTTTAAGAATCCGCAGGGAACTTTTCCGCGTGGGCTCACGTATAAAAAGTAGGTTCCCCTTGCTTACCGAGAGGAAGGCGGGTAGTCTAACGCTCGGTAACCGATACCAAGGTCGCCGCCAAGGAGATCGCACCGTCGATGAGTAAGCCTCCCGACCTCGTGCAGGGCACGCTGGATATGCTGCTGCTTAAAATCGTCGCCCTCGAACCTATGAACGGATTTTCGATCAGCCAGCGCCTTCGCCAGATTTCCGGCGAGGTGCTGCAGGTAAGCGACGGCTCGCTGTATCCCGCGCTGCACAAGCTCGAGCAGGAAGGGTGGATCCGCGCGGAATGGAAGATGACGGAAAACCACCGTCGCGCGAAGTTTTATTCGCTCACGCGCGCAGGCCGCGCCGCGCTCGAAAAGGAAACCGAGAGCTGGGACCGCCTCTCCGCATCCATCGCGCGGGTGATGAAGCTCAAGCAGGCGTAGGCGGATTATAGAACTCAGCACCCGTGGAGGAGAGGATGCCCACAACCCGCTGGCTCGAAAAACTCCAACACAGACTCCGCGCGCTCTTCTTCCGCAGTGACGCCGACTACGAATTGAACGACGAACTCCGCTTCCACATCGACCAAAAAACGCAGCTCTACATCGACCGCGGCCTATCGCAAGCAGAAGCGCGCCGCCAGGCCATTCTCGAATTTCGCGGCGTCGAGCGTCTAAAGGAAGAGTGCCGCGATGCGCGCGGCTGGCGATGGCTCGAAGACTTTACGAGCGACATCGCCTTCAGCCTGCGCCAGCTCCGCAAAACGCCGGGCTTCACGACTGTCGCGATCCTCACGCTCGCGCTCGGCATCGGCGCGAACGCCGCGATCTACACTCTGGTCCACGCATTTCTGCTGAAAAATCTGCCCGTCGCCGATCCGAAGATGCTCGTGCGCGTCGGCGACCACAACGATTGCTGCCTGATGAGCGGCATTCCGCGCGATTCCGACTACAGCCTGTTTCCCACGGAAGTCTATACGCGCCTGCGCAAGGACGTGCCCGAGTTCGCCGATCTGGCCGCGATGGAAGCGGGCTACCCCTACAATCCCGTCATCGCGCGCCGTGCGAATACGCAGCAACAAGCGAAGTCACTCACGTCCGAGTTTGTCTCTGGAAATTACTTCCGCACGTTTGGCCTGACGCCCGAAGCTGGCCGGTTTTTTCACGATGATGATGATGTGAAAGGCGCGCCGATCACGGCCGTGATGAGCTACGCGCTCTGGCAGTCGGCGTACGGCGGCGACGCATCGATCGTCGGCAGCACATTCTGGATCGACACGCAGCCGGTAACGATCGTTGGCATCGCGCCGCAGGGATTCTACGGCGACCGACTCTCCGCAACGCCGCCGGAGATCTACCTGCCGATTCAGGCGATGACCACGATGCGCACTGCGCCATACGTGGACGACGTAAACATGGAATGGCTTTACCTGATCGGACGCGTGCAGCTGGGAACGAATCTTGCCGAGTTGCAAGCGAAGGTGAGCACGATTACCAAGCAAACGATGGGCGAAACCAAACATTTTCAAGATCCACGCTTCAAGCAGGATACGGATCGAGCCCACGTCACTCTCTCGCCCGGCGGCGCGGGCGTGCAGGGTCTACAGGACCAGTACAAATCGAATCTGCAGATGCTGATGATCGCGTCGGGGCTGGTGCTGTTGATCGCGTGCGCGAATATTGCGAACTTGCTACTCGTCCGGGGAATGCAGCGAAAGGCGGAACTTTCCGTGCGGACGGCGCTGGGCGCCGCGCGCTCGCGCCTCGTTCGCCAGTTACTCACCGAAAGCGTGCTGCTCGCGGGCTTGGGCGGTCTCGCCGGACTCGCGCTGGCATACGGGGGGACGCGCCTGCTTTTGAGCCTCGCGTTTCCAGACGCTGTGAATCTGCCGATTTCTCCAAGTCCGTCGCCGGAAGTGCTCGGCTTCGCTGTCGTGCTTTCGCTCGTAACGGGAATTTTATTCGGAATCGCGCCGGCGTGGATGGCGGCCCGCACCGATCCTGCCGACGCGTTGCGTGGCGCGCGCACCACGGCTTCGGGAGCGTCGCCGCTTCAGCGGACGCTCGTCGTGGTGCAGGCGGCGCTCGCAGTGATTCTGCTGGCTTCTGCAGGGCTCTTCCTCGAGAGTCTTGGAAATCTCGAAGGCACGAACCTTCATGTCGACGCGAAAAATCGTTACATCATCCACATGTCGCCTCCGGACGCCGGCTACGCCACGACCAGCCTCGCTCCGCTTTACCGCGAGATCGAAGATCGCTTCCACGCGATTCCCGGCGTGAAGTACGTCGGCATCAGCTCGTACACGCCGATGGAGGACAGCAACTGGGGCACCGACGTGCAGATCGCGGGGAAAGCCGACATTCAATACGACGGCGTGTCCACGCTTCGGGTGAGCCCGGAGTATTTCGACTCCGTGGGGACTCACGTAGTGCAAGGGCGTAGCATCGGCCCCCAGGACGTCCCCGGCGCGCCGACCGCCGCGGTTGTGAACCAGGCTTTCGTGCGGAAGTTTTTCGCGCCCGGCGAAAATCCTATTGGCCAGCATTTTGGCGCGCCGGAAGACCCGCAGTCGCTGAACGACAATGAGATCGTCGGCGTGGTGGACGACACCGTTTACAGCTCGCTGCGTTGGAAGGACCACGCGATGTTCTTCTCTTCGTTTGCGCAAGAGCCGGCCAGCCGGAAGGATCCGATCGAGACGGATCTTTCTCTCTACGCGCACACGATCGTGCTCGCGACCGAAGCGCCCATGCCGGACATCGAGGCCGTCTCGCGGAAGACGCTCAGCGGCATCAACGCGAATCTCGCGGTCATGAGGTTTGAAACGTTTTCCCGTCAGATTGCCAGCCAAACCAGCCAGGACCGAATGATCGCGCGGCTCACGATGGTTTTCGGCGGGCTGTCGCTGCTGCTTGCAGCGATCGGGCTATACGGCGTGACGGCGTATACAGTCGCGCGACGAACATCTGAAATTGGGATTCGCATCGCGCTCGGCGCACGGCCCGCACAGGTCGTGTCGATGGTGATGCGTGGCGCGATGGTGCAGACGTTGATCGGTCTCGCGATCGGCATTCCGGTGGTGGCGGCGTGCACCAAGTACATCGAGTCCCAACTGTTTGACGTGAAGGGGATGGATTGGCGCGCCGTGGTGGTCGCGGTCGTCGCGCTCGGCGCGGCGTCTGCGCTGGCGGGATTAATTCCGGCGCGCCGCGCGTCGGCCATCGATCCAGCACGAACTCTCACGATGGAGTAGTGGCGCGACGGCGAATTCAGGTAGCACAGGCAATCTTGCCTGTGGGCGAGTGGCGCGCGGCAGCCCGCGCGACGGTCGCCGGTGGTTTTGATTTGTGTCGTGGCCGAGAACTGCAACGGCCGTCGCCGCTCGTGCGGCGATCACAGGCAAGATTGCGTGTGCTACTTATTTTGAATTTAGTTTTGTAGTGGAGGACAGATGCTCACACGCTGGTTCGAAAAAGTGAAGCACCGGCTCGGCTCGCTTTTCCGTCGCGACGACGCCGACTACGAATTAAACGACGAGCTCCGTTTCCACGTCGAGCAGAAAACGCGCCTGTACATGGAGCGCGGTCTGTCGCGCGAAGAAGCGCGCCGCCAAGCGCTGCTCGAATTCTGCGGTGTCGAACGCACTAAAGAAGAATGCCGCGACGCGCGCGGCTGGCGCTGGCTCGAAGATCTCGCGCACGACCTGACGTTCAGCTTCCGCCAGCTTCGCAAGACGCCGGCCTTCGCCGCGATTGCAATCCTCACGCTCGCGCTCGGCATTGGCGCGAACGCTTCCATTTTCTCGCTGGTCCACGCGTTTCTGCTGAAGAGCTTGCCGGTCACCGATCCAAAAACTCTGGTGCGCCTTGGCGACACGGACGACTGCTGCATCAACGGCGGCGTGCCTGACAACGCCGACTACAGCCTTTTTTCCACCGATGAGTACGAGCGGCTTCACAAGGACGTTCCAGAATTCCAGGATCTCGCCGCGATGCAGGCGGGCTATCGCTTCCGCCCCGTGATTGCGCGTCGCGCCGGCACCGAGGATGCTGCGGCGTCCGTCGTGACGCAGTTCGTCTCCGGCAATTATTTCCGCACGTTTGGCCTCACGCCAGCCGCGGGACGCCTGTTCCGCGACGAAGACGATGTGAAAGGCGCACCGATCGTTGCCGTGATGAGCTACGCGGTTTGGCAGTCGCGCTACGGCGGCGACGCGTCGATCGTTGGCAGCACCTTCTATGTCGACACGCAGCCAGTCACCATCGCCGGCATCGCGCCGCGGGGCTTTTACGGCGACCGCCTCACGGACAACCCGCCGCAGTTGTACATGCCGATGCGTTCGTTTCAGGCGCTGACGCCCGCGCCGTTCCTGGACAGAACCGACGTCGGTTGGCTCTACATCATCGGCCGCATCAAGCCGGGGGTGGCGCTGCCCGCGTTGCAGATGGAAGTGACGACCATCCTGAAGCACACTCTGGCGGACGCAACGAACTACCGGGACCCTGCGATGAAGAGCAAGGACACGCTCGAAAAAGCGCACGTCGTGCTCACGCCTGGCGGCGCGGGAATTCTTGAGCTGCAAGACGTGTATCAATCGAACCTGCGGCTCTTGATGTTCGCTTCGGGGCTCGTGCTGCTGATCGCGTGCGCGAACATCGCAAATTTGCTTCTGGTGCGCGGCATGCAGCGCAAGACGGAGCTTTCCGTTCGCACCGCGCTCGGCGCCGCGCGTTGGCGCCTGGCGCGCCAGCTGCTCACCGAAAGCGTGATGCTTTCGATCCTCGGCGGCCTCGCGGGACTCGCGATCGCCTACGGCGGCACACGCATGTTGCTGGCGCTCGCGTTTCCGGATGCGGTGAATTTGCCGATCTCGCCGAGCCCGTCGCCGGTGGTGCTCGCGTTCGCGTTCGGACTTTCGCTGCTTACCGGAATTCTTTTTGGAATGGCGCCTGCGTGGCTCGCCGCGAAGACCGATCCCGCCGATGCGCTACGTGGCTCGCGGACCACGGCCTCGGGTGCTTCACCGTTGCAGAAGGGCCTCGTCGTACTGCAGGCGGCGCTCGCGCTGATTCTTCTGGTCGGCGCCGGATTGTTTCTCGAGAGCCTCGGCAAGCTCGAAGGAGCCGATCTTCACCTCAACGCGAAAAATCGCTACATGATTCACATCGATCCGGGGGGCGCGGGCTACGCAACGACGGACGTCGCGCCGCTCTATCGCCAGATCGAGGACCGCTTCCACGCGATCCCCGGCGTGAAGTACGTCGGCATCGGTTCCTACACGCCGATGGAAGACAACAACTGGGGCACGGGAGTGCAGATCGCCGGCAAGCCCAAGATTGAGGACGGAGGCGCATCGCTTCTGCGCGTAAGTCCCGAATATTTCGACTCGGTTGGTACCAAGGTGATCGCGGGGCGAGGTATCACTCCGCAGGATGTGCCGGGCGCGCCGACGGTTGCCGTCGTGAACCGTGCCTTCGTGAAGAAGTTTTTCAAGCCCGGCGAAAATCCCATCGGTCAACATTTCGGCGGGTCGCCCGAGTCGGTGAACGACATGGAGATCGTCGGCGAAGTGGAAGACACAGTGTACACCACCGTACGCTGGGAAAATCATTCCATGTATTTCATAGCACCGACGCAAGAGGCGGCCAGTATGAAGGACCCGGTGTCGGACGACATTTCCTTGTATGCGGGAGCAATCGTGATTGCCACCGAAGCGCCGATGCCGGAGATGGAATCGCTCGCGCGGCAGACGCTCAGCGGAATCAATCCGAATCTCGCCGTGGTGAAATTCGAAACGTTCTCGAAGCAGATTGCCGACCGCACCAACGAAGACCGCATGATCTCGCGGCTCACGATGATGTTTGGGGTGCTGTCGTTGCTGCTGGCGGCGATTGGGCTGTATGGCGTGACGTCGTACACCGTCGCGCGGCGCACATCTGAAATTGGGATTCGCATCGCGCTGGGCGCGCGGCCGGGGCAAGTGGTGTCAATGGTGATGCGCGGCGCGATCGTGCAGGTGTTGATCGGCCTCGCCATCGGCGTTCCGGTGGTGCTGGCATGCACGCGCTACGTCGAATCTCAGCTTTTTGAAATTAAGGGCGTCGATTGGCGCGTGATGCTCGTCGCTGTCGCGGCGCTGGTGCTCGCGTCGGTCGTGGCAGGTTTGATTCCTGCGCGCCGCGCCGCCACTACCGATCCTGCGCGCACGCTCATGGTGGAGTAGTGAGCTGAATTCGCCGTGGCACAGGCTTTCTTGCCTGTGCGCACCCCGCATTTTGTGGGGTGCGGGTTGAGCCATGTCGGTGGCGAGCACGAACTCCGCGACGAATGCGGGTCGCGGTTGAAAGGGAACTGGTAGCCAAGCTCAATCGAAGACTACCCCGTGCCGCCGCCGAAGTCAGCGGGCCCACCGGCACGAAAACCGGTGCCACGGGCTCGGCAGTTCAGGTAGCACAGGCAATCTTGCCTGTGGGCGAGTGGCGCGCGGCAGCCCGCGCGACGGTCGCCGGTGGTTATTAGGTGCGGGAGAACGGCACTCGCCGCTCCCGCGGCGACACAGGCACGATTGCCTGTGCTACCTGAAGACTGCGGTGCGCCTGTAGCGGCGGTTCTTGAGTTCGTAGTTTGCAATCGCGGAGGAGCGATGCCCACACGTTGGCTCGAAAAGTTGCAGCACCGGCTGCGGAGCGTTTTCCACCGCGAAGACGCCGACTACGAGCTCGGGGACGAATTGCGCTACCACATCGAGCAAAAGACCCAGCTCCTCGTTGGACGAGGAATCTCGCCCGAGGAAGCGCGCCGACAGGCGATGCTTGAATTCGGCGGCGTCGCAAAACGCACGGAAGAATGCCGCGACGCGCGCGGCACGCGCTGGCTCGACGATCTCACGCACGACGTCCGCTACGCGCTGCGCATGCTGCGCAAAAATCCAGGCTTCGCGCTGATCGTGATTCTCACGCTCGCGCTGGGCATCGGCGCGACCTCCGGCGTGTTCTCCGTCGTGAATGGCGTGCTGCTGCAGCCGCTTCCGTACGCGCATCCCGAACAGCTGGTCACGCTGTATCAGAGCTGGCCGCAGTTCGCCACCGGCTCGCTCTCGTACATGAATTTCAAGGACTGGAGAAAAGACAACACCACATTTTCGTCGATGGCGCTCACGCGTGGTTATGCCTACACGCTCACCGGGGCGGGCGAGCCCGAGCGACTGCAAGCGCGCCTGGTCACGGCTGATTTTTTCGAGGTGTTCGGCGTACAGCCCGCCGCGGGCCGGTCGTTTCTGGAAAGCGAAGACGTGAAGGGTGCCGCGCCGGTGGCGATGATCGGCTCGTCGATGTGGCATCGCAAATTCGGCGGCGATCCGTCGGTCGTGGGCCGTTCGCTGACGCTCGACGACACGACGTACACGATCGTCGGCGTCGTGCCGGCGACGTTCGATCTCGAGTCGCACGTGTTCCAGCCGGCCGACGTTTACACGCTGATCGGGCAGTGGACGCATCCATTCATCGCGTATCGCGGCGCGGGATTTTTCTTCCACGGCTTCGGCCGATTGAAACCCGGAGTCACCGTCGATCAGGCGCAAGCCGACCTGACGAGAATCTGCGCGGAGCTTGCGAAGGAATACCCCGACTCGAATAAAGACACCGGCGCTTCGGTGCAACCGCTCGCTGAAGATATCTTGGGCGACGCGCGTCCGATACTTCTGATCCTGCTGGGTGCGGTCGCGTTCGTGCTGCTGATCGCGTGCGTCAACGTAGGCAATCTGCTGCTCGCGCGTTCGAGCGTGCGTTCGCGTGAGATTGCGATTCGCGCCACGCTCGGCGCTGGGTCGAGCCGGCTGATCCGGCAGCTGCTCACCGAAAGCGTGCTGCTCGCGACGATCGGCGGGGCGCTGGGGATGCTGATCGCGCAGTGGGGCACGCGCGCCGTGATTCATTTGCTGCCTGCCACGCTGCCGCGCGCGGCGAACGTCACGGTGGATACGCGCGTGCTGCTATTCACTTTTGCGATTTCCGTGCTCGCCGGCGTTTTGTTCGGTCTCGCGCCTGCATTCAGAGCGGCGCACTCCGATCTGCAGCGCTCGCTGAAGGATGGCGGCCGCACATCAACCGGCGGAAGACAGCGGCTGCAGGCTTTGTTCGTCGTCGTCGAAATGGCGATGGGCCTGGTGCTGCTGGCGGGCGCGGGCTTGATGGTTCGATCGGTCGCGGCGCTGTGGAGTGTGAACACCGGCTTCAACGCCGACCACGTGCTCACTTTCGATTTGGCGTTTCCGCCGTCGATCACCAACGCGTCGGACGAACAGATTCGCCAGACGCTACGCGACACCGAATCGCGACTCGCCGCGACGCCGGGTGTGAATTCCGCGTCGATCGTCTGGGGATCGTTTCCGCTCGTCATCGACGACTACGAATTGTTCTACATGCAGGGCCAGCCGAAGCCCACGGCCGACGGCGACTACGACTGGGCGCTGAAATACGTCGTCGGGCCCGAGTACCTGAAGACCATGCAGATCCGGCTGCTCTCGGGCCGCTTCATCAGCGCCACCGACGATGCCAATTCGCCGCGCGTGATCGTGGTGGACGACGAGTTCGTGAGGAAATTCTTCCCCAACGAAAATCCCATCGGCAAGCGGCTCGAACTCGGGCAGTCTGCCGAAGCCGAGATCGTCGGTGTGGTGGCTCACGTGACGCAGTGGGCGCTGGCGGAGGGCTCGCTGGGCTCGAAGATTCCGGCGATGCGCGCCGAGATTTACGAGTCCGGACTGCAGCGCGCGGATAACATCAAGCACCTGGTCGCGCCGCTGGTGAACGTCGCGGTTCGCACGGACGCGTCGCCCGCGGCGATCTTGCCTGCGCTGCGCCGCGTAAATTCGGACCTCAATCCCGAACAGGTGATTTCGAATGTGCAGACGATGAATGAAGTCGTCGGCGGGACGATCGCGCAGCCGCGATTTACGACGATGTTGCTCGGCGGGTTCGCGGTGGTTGCGCTGCTGCTGGCGATGATTGGCGTATACGGCGTGATTTCGTATTCGGTCGAGCGGCGCACGAATGAGATTGGCATTCGCATGGCGCTCGGCGCCGAACGCTCGACGGTGTTCCGCCTCGTGCTGGGGGAGGGCATGCGCCTCGCGCTGATCGGCGCGGTGGTAGGCATCGTCGCCGCGCTCGCGCTTACGCGATTGCTGCAGGGGATGTTGTACGGCGTGAGCGCGCACGATCCACTCACTTACGCTGCCGTCGCGGCAGTTCTCGCGTCAGTCGCAGCAGTGGCGTGCTGGCTCCCGGCGTGGCGTGCCACGCGCGTCGATCCCATAGTGGCGCTGCGTTATGAGTGATGTGAGCTTCCGCCGTGGCACAGGCTTTCGTGCCTGTGCGCACCCGAGTTTTATTCGGATGCGGGTTGAGCGATGCAGGTGGTGCCAGAGTACTGGCGAGCTAGCGATGTCTTAGGTAGCACAGGCAATCTTGCCTGTGGGCGAGTGGCGCGCGGCAGCCCGCGCGACGGTCGCCGGTGCCTTTTGGTTTTGTAGGTGCGGAAGCGAAGGCAACGGCCGTCGCCGCTCGCGCGGCGATCACAGGCAAGATTGCCTGTGCTACTTAGGGCAGCTTCTGAATCTGATTTTGTTGTGGAGGACAGATGCCCACACGCTGGCTCGAAAAGTTGCAGCACCGGCTGCGGAGCGTCTTCCACCGCGAAGACGCCGACTACGAAATGAACGACGAGCTGCGCGATCACATCGAGCAAAAAACACAGCTCTACATCTCACAGGGGCTGAGCGCCGACGAAGCACGCCGCCGCGCGCACCTCGAACTCCGCGGCATCGAGCGCCTGAAAGAAGAATGCCGCGACGCGCGCGGCACGCGCTGGCTCGACGATCTCGCGCACGACGTCCGCTACGCGCTTCGCGTCCTGCGCAAAAATCCCGGCTTTGCGCTGATCGTGATTCTCACGCTCGCGCTCGGCATCGGCGCCACGTCCGGCGTTTTCTCCGTTGTAAACGGCGTCCTGCTGCAGCCGCTGCCGTACGCGCATCCCGAACAGCTGGTCTCGCTCAGCGAGAGCAAGCTCAACTTCACCAGGGGCTCGATTCCGTATCCGAATTTCAAGGACTGGCAGAAAAACAACACGACGTTTTCGTCGATGGCAGTTTCGCGCCCGTTCAGTTACACGCTCACGGGCACGGGCGATCCCGAACGCGTGCAGGCTCGCCTGGTCACCTCCGATTTCTTCACGGTGTTTGGCGTGAAACCGGCCGCGGGCCGCGCGTCTCTGGAAGGCGAAGACCAGATCGGCGCCGCGCCGCTCGTGATGATCAGCGCATCGCTGTGGCAGCGGAAATTCGGCGGCGATCCGGCCGCGGTGGGCCGTACTCTCACGCTCGACGATCGCAGCTTCACGATCATCGGCGTCGTCCCGGCGGAATTCGCTCTCGATACGCTTACGTTCAGCAGGGCTGACGTTTACGTCCCCGTGGGGCAGTGGGGCAATCCCGCGCTTAATTTTCGCGGCGCCGGACTTTTCTTTCACGGCTTCGGACGCTTGAGCCCCGGCGTCACCATCGATCAAGCTCGCGCCGATCTCGTCTCCGTGACCACCGCGCTCGCCAAGGAATATCCGGACTCGAACAAAGGTACGGGCGCGACGCTCATTTCGCTCACGGAAGATATGCTTGGCGACGTTCGTCCCATTCTGCTGATCCTGCTCGGCGCCGTCGCGTTCGTGCTGCTGATTGCGTGCGTCAACGTTGGAAATCTGTTGCTCGCGCGTTCCGGCGTACGCAGCCGTGAAATCGCGATTCGTTCGACGCTCGGTGCCGATTCGAGCCGCCTGATCCGCCAGCTACTCACCGAGAGTCTTCTGCTCGCGCTGGCCGGAGGAGCGCTGGGGCTTCTCGTAGCGCAGTGGGGAACGCGCGCTGTGATTCACATGCTGCCGGAAACGCTGCCGCGAGTTTCGAGCGTGACCGTCGATGCGCGCGTGCTCGCTTTCACGTTTGTGATTTCGGTGCTCGCTGGCGTTCTGTTCGGCCTCGCACCCGCTTTCAAAGTGGCGCGCTCCGACCTGCAACGCTCACTGAAAGAGGGTGGACGCACGTCGACCGGCGGCAAGCAACGGCTGCAAGCCGTTTTCGTCGTGGTCGAAATGGCGATGGGACTGGTGCTGCTCGTCGGCGCGGGACTCATGATTCGCAGTATCACGGCGCTGTGGCACGTGAATCCTGGATTCGTTGCTGACAACGTGCTCACCTTCAATCTCACGTATCCGCCGTCGCTCGCGAAAGCACCGCCCGAGCAGATTCGCCAGACGCTGCGCGACACCGAAACTCGATTCTCGGCGACGCCCGGCGTCCACTCTGTCTCCGTCGTGTGGGGCTCGTTTCCTCTGTCCGAAGACGACCAACAACTTTTCTGGATGCCCGGACAGCCCAAGCCGATCAGCGAAAACGACATGAACTGGGCGACGCGTTACTTCGTTGGCCCCGATTATTTGAAAACGATGCGCATCCCGCTCGTGGCCGGCCGTTTTTTCACCGCGGCGGACGACAACCATTCCCCACGCGTGGTGGTGATCGATGAAGTGTTCGCGCACAAGTATTTCCCGAACGAAAATCCCGTGGGCAAGCGCCTGGAGATGACCGATCCCGACGACGAAGCCGAAATCATCGGCGTTGCCGGCCACGTGAAACAGTGGACGCTGTACGAAGATTCTCCCGGTGATAAAGCTCCGCCGCTTCGAGCGGAAATTTACGTGGCACATTTGCAGACCGAAGATGGCGTGCTGCACCTTTTGGTACCGGGCGTCGACGTTGCGGTGCGCTGCGACGGACCGACGTCCGCTGTGCTCGCCGCTCTGCGCCGCACGAACGCGGACATGAATCCGGGGCAGGTGATCTCCAACGTCGAGACGCTAAATGATATGGAGGGCGACACCATCGCGCAGCCGCGTTTCGCGACGATGCTGCTCGGCGGCTTCGCAGTCGTAGCGTTGGTGCTGGCGATGATCGGCGTCTACGGGGTGATTTCGTACTCGGTAGAGCGCCGCACCAACGAAATCGGCATTCGCATGGCGCTGGGCGCAGAACGCTCGAGCGTGTTCCGTCTCGTACTGGGGGAGGGAATGCGCCTCGCGATCGTTGGTGCGGTCGTTGGAGTGGTCGCCGCGCTCGCGCTTACGCGTTTGCTCGCGAGCCTGCTGTTCGGCGTCAGCGCCCACGACCCCCTCACATATGCCGCCGTCGCTGCGGTCCTCGCCGTCGTCGCCGCCGTTGCGTGCTGGCTGCCAGCCTATCGCGCCACCCGCGTCGATCCGATGGAAGCGCTCCGCTACGAATAGCGCTTAAAAAATTGCTAAACTTTCGCGCAAGCCGATGGCTCGCAAAAATCTGTCACTCGAAGACGCGCTGAAAGAGGTGTGCCGGCAGGCGCTCGTGGAAGGCTCACCCGAAGTGAAGCTGGAGGGCAAAAGCTACGCCGTCGACGTGATCAAGTCGAAGCGCCTGCGCCAGGTTTACTTTGAATTTGGTGGAGCGCAGATCGTCGGCGTCGAGCAGAATCCCAACACCAAGTCGCGATGGGCTGAGCTCGCGCGCTCCGGCAAAAAAGTGATGCAGTTCATGCAAGACAATCGCTACCTCGCCGTAGTGGCCGACGGCAAGTGCATCCTCTACGGGTCGAGCTCCGCGAAGAAGTAGCGCTCATCCCGCGTGTCCCAGCGCGCATCCGCCGCTTAATCGCTTCGCGGAATCGCCAGATCGATCGGCGCCGGCTTGCGGTTATTTCGCCTGATTCAGAGGTAGGCGAGAACTGCCAGCGCGAACCCGACCACGTTCACGAGGAGCTGCTCGGCGAGATCCTTCAGCGCAAACTCCATGGAGGCCCGTGAAAAAGCCTCGGGGTCCGCCGCCGCGTCAGCGCCGGTCGCGCGTAAGGCGACGGCTCGGTGACTCCACGACAGATAGGTCACCTCGACCGGCTCGCCGCGCCGGAGCAAACGCGTTGCGGCGCTCGGAACCACGAGACCGAGCTTCCGGCCGCTGCCATCCTGAAATGTCACCACGGGAGGGTGCTGCATGCCCGCGGACTTCCAGTTAAAATCCACGACCACCGCTGTCCATTCGACGCGCGGCGAGAATCTCCAGGCGAACACGTTGAACAGCGGCGTGGTTAGCGTCCAGAAGCAAATCACCAGCAAGCGTAACGCGAGTCCACGCGGCGAATCCCATTCGTCGCGAATCAGCATCATCGCGGTGGCGACGACGAGCAGGCCGCAAAAAGTAAAGAGCGCTTCCGCAGGAGTAGTCGTAGGGTGAAAAAACGGCTCCATTGCAATACTCATTGCGCACCGCGGTGCGGGGTGTCAAGCCACTTGCGTAACCGCGCGATTACCGTTGGGCGAATTGGACTACATGGGCGGCTACGACTCCGAATCGCGCGTGAATCCCGCGTAGGCGAAGCACGCGATTGCAACAACCATTGCAAGAACGACCCGCAGTTTGCTGGGCGCCGTGTCTTCATCACGATTGACGGTCAGCACCTCTGTATCGGGACGGCTCACCGGGTGCACTACCCGGGTTCGGGAGTCCCAGACGGTGTAAGTCACATGAATGAGTTGCCGAACGTTGAAGGTTTCGCGCGTTGGGTCGTAGGAGAGAATCAGCGTGTTTCCGTGTTGAGGGACTAGCGTAACCGTGGCCATATGGTTATCGACGTGGAGGCCCGAGTGCTCTTGATACACGGACTCGACCTGGCCGGTAACCGTCGCTCGCGGCGAATACTTCGGAACGGCAAACTGATACAGGCTGACAGCCATGGCGAGCGTCGCTACGATTCCGATTCCGAGCGCACTTAGGCGGTCAACTGTGACTTCGCGAAGCATACGTTCGAAGTTTGTCCTCACGCGCATTGTACGATTTTTCATTCGTGAATTGTCGGGTGTGTAGTCGGGTGGTATCATCGCCGCGATTCCTGGCCCAGCCGGAAGGGAACCGACAGAACAAAGTATCCGCTCCGCTCGTGCGTCCGCCCCGAACGCTGCGCGCGAAAGGCAGCCGTACGCTTTGAACGAAAGAAAAAATCCTGCACGCCGCAAACGCAATCTGATCGAAGCCGCTGCCTTCACCATCATTCCCGCCTTACTGATGTATCCCGTGTTGGTATTTTTTGCGACGCATCCTGGTGTCCACGCCGTGCTGCTCGCTTCAATTTTTCTGGTGGTTTGCGCGGCGGCGCAGGCGAGTGGCCTGATCGCGGCGACGCGCGTCCTCACCGGCGATTTTGACGCGCTCGAAGGCGGCGGCATCGTTTGCCTCGTCGTTGGAGTCGTCGCGCTCGGATTCATTGCGTGGGCTCTCGCCACGGGCTACAGGCCTTAATCAGAATTCTGGCAAAATCCACGGGCTTGGCTCGTTCACAATGGCCGCGAGCGTTTGTGGAATAGGCAGACGTGCCTGTGGGTGTGTTTCGTGTCACAGCAAGACCAAAGTCAAATCCACAGGCAAGTCTGCCTATTCCACTAGCGCACTCAACTAGTTTGATTTTGTGTGGCCATGCGTCTTCTTGCCAGAATCGAGCGGGCACTCGGTGCAGCCATCCCCGATGGCGGGCTCTTTTGCTCTCGCTGCGGTGTCTAATCCAAGGTGCGCGCCGCGATTCGAACGCTGCTCACAATCCTCAGTCTGTTGTTCGCCACCATGGCCCTGACGTACACGGCGAGGTTCGTCGTTATTTTTATCCACGACATTTTCACGCATCCCGCATTTCCGCTCGGGTTCTTCCTTGAAGACGCTGTGGACTCGTTCTACTCCGACCAATGGCCCGCCGCTATGCCCTCCCGTTCCTACCAGCTAGTGCGGTTCGTCGCATTGACGGGTGTGATCGAAGCTCTCGGCGTTTGTTCGTGTCTCTATCTGCGTTGGGTTTCACGCGGGCGTAGTACTGACCCCTCTTGACAAGTACTACGACTAAAAAGCGAATCGCCTCCGAAACTTTCTCACTTTCCTGTCACTTTTTTTGTGACACGCATTCGCGAGAGGAGTAGTATCCGCGCATTAGCAGTCGCAATCGGTAGTATCGCCACGGGCCTGCACCCTCTCCCTCCCTCAGGATGCTTCCATCCAGCCCCCTTGGCCGAAAACCGTTTCAGGGGGAATTACCAAAATGGGAAACCATGGCTGTAAGTCGAAGACTGCCCGAATACGCTCTCGATCAAGAACCGCAACGCGAATTTCACAATTAACCGCCGGTGTAGTGTGGCTCGCCGGCCTCGTAGGGCTTGGCCTCTTTGCCGTCACGCAGGCGGGAGGCCAACAACCCGGCGCGTCGTCCGGAGGTTCATCGTCGTCGAACGTTCACGATCCTGGTGTGCGCTCCGGTGCAAACGAAGCCGGCTCGCCGCTCGCTTCACTCTCGACGCAGGAACTCGCCTACTTTCTCGACGGACAATCCCGTTTCGTCTCCGTCGATTCTGTAAGCGGAACTGCGCCGAACGAACCAGGCACAGGCCTCGGTCCAACTTACAACTCCAACAGCTGCGGCAGTTGCCACTCGCAACCCTCGATCGGTGGTTCCAGTCCACCGGCGAATCCGCAATTGATCGTCGCCAACGACTACGGCGCGACGAACTCGATCCCGTCGTTCCTCAGCTCGGACGGCCCCGTACGCGAAGTGCGCTTTCCGTTCTTGTTGAGCGCGAACGGCAGCGTGAGCTCCACTCCCGACGGCGGCGTGCACGACCTTTTTACGATCACCGGCCGTGAGGACGCGACTGCGTGCACCATGGCGCAGCCGAACTTCGCGCAGATGGAGAAACTCAGCAACATCATCTTCCGCATCCCCACGCCGATGTTCGGCTCTGGGCTGATCGAGTCGATTGCCGAAGTGACGATTTACAGCAACATGAACGCGAATGCGTCGCTGAAGAAATCGCTCGGCATTAGCGGACATCCCAACCTCAGCGGCAACGATGGCACCGTAACGCGTTTCGGCTGGAAGGCGCAGAACAAATCGGTCGAAATATTCGCGGGCGAAGCCTACAACGTGGAAATGGGCGTGACGAACGAACTGTTTCCCGAAGAGCGATCGTCGCCGCCTGCAAGCTGTATGACCAACACAACTCCAGAGGATTCCACGAATTTCCCCGCGTCCGGCGCCGCGATTCCCAGCGACGTGGTCGCGTTCGCGAACTTCATGCGTTTCCTCGCGCCACCCGCGCCGTCGTCGCAGGGAATCCCCGGCAATCCCTCGGCAGCTTCGATCGCGGACGGCCAGGCGATGTTCAATCAGGTGCACTGCACGATGTGCCACACGCCGTCGCTTCCTACCGGCACATCGTCATTCACCTCCGGCTTGAGCAATCAGAATGCGAATCTGTATTCCGATCTGCTCCTGCACAACATGGGCTCCGGCCTTGCGGACAATATTTCGCAAGGTGCGGCTGCCGGCGATGAGTTCCGCACCGCACCGTTGTGGGGAGTCGGCCAGCGTTATTTCTTCCTGCACGATGGTCGCGCGACTCCGCAGAATGGCGGTTTGCTCAACGCCATTCAGGCGCATTCGAGCAACGGCAGCGAAGCCAACTCCGTTATCTCGCTGTTCAACAAACTCACCCCTCAACAGAGGCAGGATCTGCTGAATTTCCTGCGCTCCCTGTAGCGGGCAACGTTGACAACACTTTGCGCTACTCGTCCGTAGCGCAAACGCCCGGCGCGCGTCGGGGGACATCCGCGCCGGGCGCCCCCCTTTTTTTCGGGAGGGGCAAAATTTGTCTAGGCGGCGAGTGCCCAAGTCGCCGCGAGGACCGTCAAAGAAGAGAGGTGAAAGGAGGTCCGCCATGACTGCCCAACCCGCACGCCAAATCGAATCGCCGCGCTTCGAAAATGAGAACGCCAAAATCTTCGCCGGCCTTCGCGGCCACTACACGGGCGCGACCGTCGCTGAAATTCCGCAACTGTGGCAACAACTCGCGCCAAACCTGGGCAAGCTCCTGGAGCAGATTGACAGCGTCGCGTACGGCATCGTCGAATACCGCGCCACCGGCGGCTTCGACTACATGTGCGCCATGGAAGTCTCCGGCGCCGATGGCCTGCCATCCGAGTTCGTCGTGATCAAGATGCCCGCTCTGCGCTTCGCGAAGTTCACGCATCACGGTCACGTGTCGAAAATTCCGGACACGGTTGGCACGATCTTTCAGCAGTGGATGTCGACGTCGGTCTACGCCGCGCCGATTTCGATCGATCCGACGCAGCACGTCCCAACGTTGATCGAGTTTTACGGCAGGGAATTCGACCCGCAATCCGGCATGGGCGGCATGGAAGTGTGGGTGCCGGTCCGCGACTGATAGCGATTTTGGCAAAATCCACGGGCTTGGCTCGTTCACAATTGCCGCAAACGTTTCTGGAATAGGCAGACTTGCCTGTGGGTTTGACGTTGGTCTTGCTGTGACACGAAACAAACCCACAGGCACGTCTGCCTATTCCACAAGCGTACTCACCTATTGGGATCTGCTCTGCCGTGCAGGTTGCCAGCATCGCGATCGCAAAAGCAAAACGCCGGAGCGGCGTCGAGCGGTCGCGCGGTGGCTGGCGGCCTTTGCGCGAAGCGCCTTAGAATGCTGTGGCTTGCCACCGCCGTGCCGACGCGAACGCTGGCAAGACACGTTCACGCGCCTAGCGGGCAATGTGTCGAGCACCACGAAGTTGTTGTCGGACGGAGTTGGTTGCGGCGCGGTGCGCCAGTTTGGCGGAGCGCGTGTTTCCTTGCGCAAGGCGGTGGCAAGCCACCGCATTCTATGAACCCCTGCAAAGGAAACGCCTGGGCGGCGTCGCAAAATTCGCAAGGCCGCGCAGGCGTTTAACTACGATTCACTTTGTAGCCGTCTCGCTAGCTTCCGCGCTTAGCAGAAAAGTCGCGCGAAAACTGGCCGCCGCCTACCGTGCCTTTCATCGTGTCGCCATCGAGGGTGCCTTTCCACGTGACCTTCATCGTGTTTCCGTCGCGCGTCTGACGTTCTTCGGTCCAAGTGATCGTGCTGCCGGATACAGTCGCGCTCGAGGTGACGTCGCCGCGCTGCGTCTTGTGCACCACTTTGTAGTTGTCCCCGTCCGCCGTGATCACCAGCGTCGATGGGCCCATGCCGCGGTGCCCGCCGCCACCGCCGCCGGAATTGTCGCCGCCTCCGTTTCCGCCGCCATTGCCGCCACCACCGCCGTTGCCGCCACCGCCTCCCGGTCCACCGACGCCCTGCATGTCAACGGTCCAGGTTCCCGCAAAATTCGTCGCCGACTGCGGCGCCGCGTAAGCCAGCGTCGCAACCAGCAGCAACGCCGCCGCGAGCGCCCCCGCAAATTTCCAATTCGTATTCCGCATGATCGTTCCTCCACTGTGATGTGTTCGCCGCACGAGCGGTCCTGTATGTATTGACGCGGAGGAGCCAGCGAAGTTCCACGAATTCACGCTCACGCAATCCTGGCGGAGATCGTCGGGCTTGGCGCAGTCACATTAGGTGAGCATGCTTGTGGAATAGACAAGTCTTGTCTGTAGCTTGCTTTCGTGGAGACACGAGCGAAATTACAGGCAGAACTTGCCTATTCCACCGCCGTTCTCGCCTATTTTGTTGGTGGGTGCGGCGCTCGTAGGATGACAGCCGGGTCGGCTATCCCACGCTACTGTGGTTTTTGACTCTGTAGCAGCACGATATCGCTGGTACGGGAGCCGCGTACGGTGAAGAGCGTCTTGCCGTCGGGCGACCACGAGAAACTGATCATGTCGAGCGAAGTGAAATTGGTCAGCTGCTTGGGCTCGCCATGGATCGGCTGGCGCCATAGATTTCCGATTCCGCCGCGGGTGACAGGGGAATCAATCGCCAGTCCATCCGGCGACCACGCCTCGATGGCTTGTGCCGAAGTTCCGGGAAGCACCGGGAACGAAAAGACGGCGGGGCCGCGATCGATCGGCACGGCCGTTATGCGGGTCGGCCGCGAAATATCCTGAGAATCCTCGGCGTTATAGGCGATCAGCTTTCCATCGGGCGAGACCCGCGCGATCGGCGACACCTTATGCGGCATGTTCAGTTTCACCGGCGCGCCCCCGTCGATGCCCACGCTCCACTCGCCGTGCTCACTTCCGGTGAAGTAAGTCACGAACTTGCCGTCGGGTGCACAGAAGGGCAGAGTGACGCCTCCTTCGTGCGTCAACTGAACGGGATTCGAGCCGTCCGCGTTCATGCGCCATGCGTCGGATTTTCCATCGGCAGTAGCGGAATAGACGATGTAGTCGCCGGTAATGCAAGGATTCGCGAATGTGATGTTGCGATCGCCAACGGGCAGCTGCGTTTGCTGCGAGCCATCGTAATTCGCGGCGAAGTATTCTCCGCTGCGCGTCACGATTAACACCTTGTCCGCGCTCATGGCAGCCACGTAGTACACGGCGGCGCCACTCGAATGGAGCGGCACGGCTTGCGAAAAGTCCGGTGCGTGCGACACGTAGGCATCGAGGGTGAAGCTGAAATCGACGGAGACGAAGGCGGAAGCATCGCGAGTCATCCCCAACCACTGCAAACTGTAGTTCGTGAGGTCGTTGGTCAGCCGGCTCGCCTGGCCGGATGGATAGGAAATTGTCCAGAGCTGGCCCGGGATGCTCGATCCTCCTTGATCCCGCAACGGAACGAGAAACGAGTTTCCGTCCGGCATCCAGACGGGAGCGCCAACGGCACCCTTGGTCTCATGGAGAGTTCGGGTCGCGCCATTTGCTGCGTTCACTTCGGTGATTTTTCCGCCGCCGGTTCGCGCCAGCGTTGAAAATAGAATTGCTTTTCCATCGGGAGACCACGCGGGGCGGACCAGTCCCTGAGCGGAAACATTTCCGGAGATCCCTGCGATCGATCGGGCGTTCGAGCCATTCGCATCCGCGATGAATAAATCGGCTTCGTTTTTATCGGTGTCGCCGCGAACGAATGCGAACTGCTTCCTGTCGGGCGAGAAGCTGATCGATGTGTCGATGTCGTCGATCACCTTCTGCGGGTTGCCGCCGAGGACGGGCATCTTGTAAAGGGAGCTGTAAAGTTGATTGTCTTTCGACGATTCGGTGAAATAGATGTAATTCGCGTCGGGCGAAAACGTGAGGCCATAGTAGGTGACCACGGCGGGCGGACGAATCTGCACGTCGCTGCCGGTGGCTACCTGGCGCACGTTGAGGCTTTCCATTTCGCCGTCGCGCAGCACATACACCACGTATTGGCCGTCTGGCGAAATCGCGACGCCCGCGGCTTTGCCGGACTGGGTGAGCTTCTCGATTTTCATGTCCTGCGTGCTTAGGACGAAGGCAGGTTTGCGGTTTTTGTAGATGTAGAACCCGGCGAGCGCAGCGACCAGTATCGCCAGCACCGCGAGAGCGCCGATCACTTTGCCTTTGTGTTTTTTGGCTTCGCCGTAGACGATGGCCGCGCTACCTGAACCGTCGGAGCGCGAACTGGGCGTCGTGCTCGGTGTCGAGCCCGATCCCGGTGGCGGAGCGCCTCCTGAGGAGGCGGGCGTTGAGAGGGAACTACCGCTCGCTGGATCGGCGCCGACGGTGCTGATTGGGCTGCGTCCCGAACTCGCATCGCGCTGTAGCCGCTTCAGATCGGCGCGCAGGTCCGCTGCCGTCTGATATCGCATCGTACGGTCTTTTTCGAGGCTCTTATTAATGATGCGCTCGAGTTCCGCCGGCACGTCCGGATTCACCCGCACTGGCGCGACAGGAGCGCGATTTAAGATCGCGTCGAAGATCGCGGCGGACGTGGAGCCGGAGAACGCCTGCCGTCCCGTCGCCATTTCGTAGATCACCACGCCCAGTGAAAAAATGTCTGTGCGCGCGTCGAGGTCTTTGCCCAGCGTTTGCTCGGGCGACATATACGCCACAGTGCCGACTGCGACGCCGGGGCTGGTCAAGTTCACATCGTCAATCGCTGCGGCTGCCGATGCGCCGCCGGTTTCGGTGTATCCGCTCGGGGCGCCCGACGCCACCACTTTCGCGAGGCCGAAGTCGAGAACCTTCGTTTGTCCGCGATCGGTGAGGAAAAGGTTCGCGGGCTTGATGTCGCGATGGATGATGTTTTCGTGATGCGCCGCGTCGAGAGCGTCGGCGGCCTGAATGCAGGAATCGAGCAGCGTATCGAGCGCGAGCGGCCCGGCGCTGATGCGGTGCTTCAGCGTGGCGCCTTTTAGGAGTTCCAGCGCGATGTAGCTTCGGCCTTCGAATTCGCCGATCTCGAAAATCGTGCAGATGTTGGGATGGCTCAGCGCCGCGGCGGCGCGCGCTTCGCGCAGGAAACGGTCGAGCGCCACTTTGTCGCTCGAAACGTCGTCAGGCAGGAACTTCAGCGCCACCATGCGGCCGAGCTTGGTGTCTTCGGCGCGGTAGACGACGCCCATGCCTCCGCCGCCGAGCCGTTCGATCACCTTGTAATGCGAGATAGTTTGGCCGACTAGCGAAGGCGCGTCCGTCATCGGGCCACATCTTAGGTTTGCGCGATGCGCAAGTCAACGCGCCTCCGAAAGCCGTGCTGCATCCGTTGAATCATCGTGGGATAGCCGGCCCGGCACTCACTCGACGGCGCTACACGCCCGCCGCCTCCCGTTTCCGCGAGCCCCGGCACCACATAGAATGCGGTGGCTTGACACCGCCGTGCTCACTCAGCCATGGAGCCAATCAACCATGCGCCTAGCAGGCGAGGTGAATGCTCGGGCGCCAGTGTTTTGGCTGCGCGCACCACGCGCGCCGGAGCCGCGTGCAACAACAACTGATTCTCAGGTGCTTGGATCTCGCCCGCTAGGCGCGTGAGTGAGTCGCGTTGCTGTTTGAGCGCGCACGGCGGTGGCAAGCCACCGCATTCTAAGAACTGCGTCTCCGAGCTAAATTATCGTCTTGGTACGTCCGAGACTATAACTATAGTTGTGTGCCATGCCAGATTGGCCGCACGGTCCCCGCCATCGTCTGCCGGAGCGCGGCGCGTACATGGTCACCGCGTGCACCTACAAGAAACTTCCGATCTTCAATTCGCGCACAAAGCTCGACCTGCTTCAGACACGCCTGACAGAAGTCGCATCTGGTGGCGGCGCTGAACTCCAAGCCTGGGCGGTCTTTCCAAATCACTATCACTTTGTCGCCTGTTTTCGCATCGCGCCGAGTTTGCACAAGCTGATCCGGGAGCTGCACTCAACCACGGCGCGCGCTGTGAATCAGATCGATAGGGCGCCCAGGCGAAAAGTGTGGTTCCAGTATTGGGAGACGCTGATCACCTACCAGCGTTCGTAGTTCGCCCGGCTGCACTACGTTCACACGAACGCGGTGCATCACGGAATTGTGCGAACTGGGTCCATCTACCCATGGTGTTCTGCCGGCTGGTTCGAGCGAGTGGCCGAACCGTCATTCCAGAAGACCGTTGCCGAATTCACGAAACTCAACCTGGGCGACGCCGACGATTTCGAAATTCCACCTCTTGAAGATTGGCCCTAGCGCTGTGCAGATCGGGGTGAGCCGCGCCCACCCATGAACATGCTTGGCTCTCAGTTGGCGCCGCGCGAAGCGCCTTAGAATGCGGTGGCTTGCCACCGCCGTGCCCACGCGGCCGTAGAGCCAATCAATCATGCGCCTAGCAGGCGAGGTGAATGCACCGGCGCCGGTGTTTTGGAGACGCGCACCACGCGCCCGTACGCGGGTGCGATCACAACTGATCCTCTAGCGCTTGGATCTCGCCCGCTAGGCGCGTGGTCGACGGAGCCGGTGTTTTGTCTGCACGGCGATGGCAAGCCACCGCATTCTAAGTTACTGCCTCGTTGGATCGGGTCAGCCTTACGCTGACAATATATTGTCGATCGGCTGTGGCTGGCCGTCATGCACGCGCAAAGCAGGTCGTAAGAGGATAGCCGGGGCGGCGTACTAGTTGCTGCGCACATGGTTCGGTGGCGCGCGTTGACTTGGGTTCACGCGCATCCTAAAATTTTCGTGCATGCCCCCCTCTGACCCCCTCCCCGGCAAAACCATCTCGCACTACCGCATCCTGGAGAAAATCGGTGGGGGAGGCATGGGCGTCGTCTACAAGGCGGAGGACACGCGCCTCGGCCGCCATGTGGCGCTGAAATTCCTACCGGAATCCGTCGCCGACGATGCACACACTCTCGCGCGTTTCGATCGGGAAGCCCGCGCCGCTTCCGCGCTGAATCACCCCAACATTTGCACGATTTACGATGTGGGCGAAAGCGAAGTGGACGGCAAGACCCGCGCGTTCATCGCGATGGAGTTTCTCGAAGGCGCAACGCTTCGCCACGAAATCAACGGCCGCCCGCTCGAACTCGACCAGCTGCTCACGTTGAGCCTGGAAATCACCGAAGCGCTCGAAGCCGCGCACGCCAAAGGCATCATCCATCGCGACATCAAGCCCGCGAACATTTTCGTTACCAAGCCCGGCCACGCAAAAATTCTCGACTTCGGCCTCGCGAAAGTTGGAGCGTCGCAAAATTCCGGCATCACCGCTGCGCCGACTGCCGACCAACATCCTCCTGAAGAGGTGATGACCAGCCCGGGCTCGGCCGTCGGCACGGTCGCGTACATGTCGCCCGAACAAGTCCGCGGAAAGGATCTCGACGCGCGCACGGATCTTTTTTCATTCGGCGTGGTGCTCTATGAAATGGCGACGGGCTCGATGCCGTTTCGCGGTGAAACGCCCGGCGTGATCTTCGACGCGATTCTGAATCGCGAACCCGTGCTGCCATCGCGCGTGAATCCGGAAGTTTCGCCCAAGCTCGAGGCGATCATCGCGCGCGCCCTGGAAAAAGATCGAGCGCTGCGCTACCAACATGCTTCGGATTTTCATGCTGAGTTGCAGCGCCTGAAGCGCGACAGCAGCAGCGGCCACTCCGCGGTCTATCAATCTCCAGGGCAATCGCCACAAGCGCCGCATCGCCCGCAGGTCGTTCCGTCCGCGGGCCCCGGCTCGGACACCATACTCGCACCGGCATACACACCGCCGCCCAGTTCGCGTAGCGGTACGGCGCAACAGCGCACGACGCCGGAATCGACGGCCACGTCGCCTCTCACGCACGCAGTCACCTTCGAACAACGTCTCGAGCGCCGCGCCGAGCAAATCAGCGCGGACAAAATTCGCGCGAAGCGAGGGATCACGCGCCGCCTGATCATCGGCGCTGTCGCGCTTGCGGCCATCGCCGCCGCCGCTTTCTACGTGTGGAAGCAAAGAGTTCCGCCGCCGATCGCCAATCCGAAGGATTGGATTCAGGTCACCTTCTTCAACGACTCAGTGGTCTACCCCGCGCTCTCACCCGACGGCCGCATGCTCGCCTACTTGCGCGGCAACAGTTCATGGATGTCCGAAGGACAGATTTACGTGCAACTGCTCACCGGCGGCACCCCCGTGCAAGTGACGCACGACCAGTTCATGAAGCTCGCGCTTGCGTTCTCCCCCGACAGTTCTCTGATCACCTACGGCACCGTCAATCCGTGGAACGTGTATCAGGCCAGCGTGCTGGGCGGCGGCGAGCCCAGCCTGATGCTGCCCAACGCGTCGTCTCCGAGCTGGATCGACAAAGGAAAATCGCTCCTCTACAGCGAAATCGTGGGCGGCGGATTGCACATGGTGCTCGTCACCAGCGATCCCTCCAGGGGGAATCGCCGCGTGGTCTATGCGCCCGCTGAAGAGCGCGGCATGGTCCATCACTCGCATCTTTCGCCCGATGGAAAATGGGTGCTGATCGTCACCATGGACGGCGCAGGCCAGGTTGGTCCGTGCTCGATCATTCCGTTTCAGAATGCCACGCAGCCGCGCGAGCTCACGCCACCCGGTAGTGTTTGCCGCGATACGGCTTGGTCGCCCGATGGGAAGTGGATGTATTTCGATTACGATACCGGCTCCGGCTTCCACATTTACCGCATGCGGTACCCCGGCGGGGACCTCGAACAGATCACCCAAGGGCCGACCACGCAGGAAAACATCGCGATGGCGGACGACGGAAAATTCCTGGTCACTTCGGTGGGCAACAGCGAATCCACCGCCTACTTTCACGATAAAGACGGCGACACGGCGCTCAGTTCGATCGGCAATACGTACCTGCCGAGGTTTTCTCGCGACGGCAAGAAAATTTATTTTCTGCAAGTGAACCCGCAGACGCACGACGCCGAGTTATGGGTGAAAGAGATTCACTCGGACCACACCGATCCCGTCGTGCCGGGGTACGGCATGGAGTTCTATACCATCTCCCCGGACGATAAAACCGTCGCGTTCGTGCAGCGCGATCGGCATTCATCGAGCGTGTGGGTCGCGCCGACCGATCGTCGCGGACCGCCGGTGAAAATCTCCGGCGATCGCATCGAGGACGGCCCGTTCTTTCTGCCAAGCGGCGATATTCTGGTGCGCGGCAATGAAAACGGAAAGAACTACCTGTTCGAGGAGAAGCAGGACGGTTCCGGGCGCCGAAAAATTCTCGCCAAGCCGATCGTGGAATATTACGGAGGATCGCCGGACGGCAAGTGGGCCTACGTTTATCTCGCCGTCACCGACCCGAATATTCCCGCGTACGGCGTGCTGCAGCCGCTCGACGGCAGCGAGCCGATCGTGATGTGCCGCGCGTTTTGCAGCATGGTCTGGGAACGAACTGGGAAGTACGTGCTCATGGGAGTGGGCCTTCACCCCAGCAGCGTCATCGCGGTTCCGAAAGATCCCGCCACCGGGTATCCACAGATGCCCGGGAGGCCGTTCAGCGCGGCTGAAGATGCGCTCGGCGAAAAGGGCACGATTTTGATCAAACGCCCCGTCGAAGACGCGCTCGATGTGAACACCTACGTCTACACCGACAACGTCGTCCGCCGTAACCTCTACATAATCCCACTCGAATAGCGCCGCCATTCACTCGACACTAGCCACTGCCGCGCACTTCGCATACTATTTTGCGAATCAGAGGAAGCGCTGACATGTCGACTACCGCCGCGCCCGTCACAGTTGGAAACTCCGGCGTGAAATTCGCGAAGATCGTGTTCTGGGCCGCCGGCATTTACGGCGTGCTGGTGCTTACGCCGCTCTATTTTATTTTCAATCTGATCGGCGTGAAGGACCCGCCGCCTGTAACGCATCCGCTCTTCTACTATGGCTTCGTCGGCCTCGGACTCGTGTGGCAAGCAGCGTTCATGATCATCGCGACGTGCCCGGTGCGCTATCGCCCGATGATGATCGCGGCGTGCCTCGAAAAGCTCTCATACGGCGTCGCAGCGTGGGTGCTGTACGCGCAGGGACGCTTGCATATTGTTGACGCTTATATCGCGAGCGCCGACCTCGTCTGGCTGGTAGTCTTCATCGTCGCGTACATAAAGACTCCTGTGCGCGCGAACGAGGGGTATTGACGCCATGCCCGACTCAATTGGTCCCAACGCTGATCTGCGGAGCACGCACCGGAAGATTGGGCTGCTGGCGCTCTCGGTGGCCGGAGTCGCAATCGCCGCGATGATTTTCTTCGTGCACTCCTTCGGATCGAAGGCCACGCTGTTCGTGCCGCTCGTCTTGATGGGAGTGCTGGCCATGCTGATTGTCGGCGTGACGATGCTATGGCGCTCCAAGGCGCGGTAGTTGTACGCGGCTCACAGACTGGCATTCGACGCGGTGCTTGGCGCATCCATACTTGGCGAGGGTGCTTGTGGAATAGCCAAACCTGCCTGTGAGTTTGTTTCGTGTAGCACCAAAACCAAAGTCAAACCCACAGGCAAGTCTGCCTATTCCACTGGCGTGCTCACCTAGCGTGATTGTGCGACGACATGAGGCTTGCCATTATTGGGAGCGATACGGGCACTAATACGAAAGATGCTTTTTTACCCGGACTTCTGCTGTGACTTCGTCTTTGTAGCTGGCGCACTTGGAGTTCCGTTGGAACCTGCGTCATCTGGCGGTTGAGGCGGGACTCCGAGCGCTTTCTCCGCGGCGTTTTCCTTCTTCAGCAAGTCCCACTCCTCCGAACGCAGCTCCGCCCGCAACGCGCGGCGTTTCTGATGCTCTTCGCGCCAACGCTGCCAGCGCCCATACAGCGGAGTGCCCACCGACTCGCGCGTAATCTCGATGCTCTCGTGGCGCTCAGCCTCGCGTTCGCGCTCGCGAGCGTTCAGGATCGCGTTCTTCAGCGCGAGCCGCAGCTGCTTCTGCTTGAGTTTCTCTTCGTGCAGCCGCTCGAGCAGGGAGTTGTGCGTTTGGATGATGCCCACCATCGCGCTGGTCGTCCACGCAAAAGTGAAAAGTCCCGAGATGCCAATGATCGGGCTGATGATTTTATAGTTTGGATCGAGATCGACGGTGCCGTAGCCGAGCGTGGTGTAGGCGTTCGCGCAGAAATAAATCGCATCTTTCGCGTTGGAGATGAGTCCGAGGTTCGTCAGGATCACCGACCAGGCAATCACGCCCGCGATGTGCAGCGTCAGCAGCAGAAAGATAGCGGACGCAAACAGCACGATCGCGATGAGGCGATGCGGACGCCCGGAGCGCAGACGAATCACTCCGCCTTTATGGTACGAGAGGATGTAATGCACGCCCATGCCGTGAAACAGCACGAGCGTCACCAGGATCATCGATCCGATGATGATCGCCGCCGTTAGCGTGAAGTCAGGCGGAACGTTGGCGAGCCAGTGTGATGGGCCGGACACTAGAAACCCTCTCGAGAAAATCGGCAAAACGGCATTATGCCACGATCACGCGGGCTACGTTCCGAAGGGCTCGAGGCGGGCGGTGAAGTGGCGCAGGAACGGAGCTTGATGGGTGAGGCGGAGGCCTTGGATCTGTTCGCGGCGGCGCCAGACTTCGAGAATTACTTCGACGCAATAGTCGATGTGCGATTGGGTGTAGACGCGGCGGGGAATCGCGAGGCGCAGGAGGTCCATCGCGCCGGGCTGCTCATGGCCGTCTTTGTCGCGGCGGCCAAACATCAGCGTGCCGATCTCCACGGAGCGGATGCCGCCTTCGAGAAAAAGTTCAGAGGCGAGCGCGACGCCGGGGAATTGCGTTGGCGGCACGTGCGGCAAAAACGCACGCGCATCAATATATACGGCGTGGCCGCCGGGGGGCTGAACGATCGGGACGCCCGCTTCGGCGATGTGGTTGCCGAGGTACGCCGTGGAAATAATGCGGTACTGCAAATAATCTTCTTCGAGCGCCTCGTTCAATCCCACTGCGAGCGCGTCCAGATCGCGCCCTGCAAGGCCGCCGTAAGTAGGGAAGCCCTCCGTCAAAATCAGCAAATCCTTTTCGCGCTGGGCAAGAGTGTCGTCGTTGGTGCACAGGAAGCCGCCGATATTCACCATGCCGTCTTTTTTCGCGGACATGGTGCAGCCGTCGGCGTAGCTGAACATTTCCTTGGCGATCTCGCGCGGCGTGGCGCGTTCGAATCCCGGCTCGCGCAGCTTGATGAAGTAGGCGTTCTCGGCATAACGGCACGCGTCGATGTAAAGCGGGATGCGATGCTTGTCGCAGATCGCGCGGACGGCGCGAATATTGGCCATTGAAACCGGCTGGCCGCCGCCGGAGTTGTTAGTGACGGTGAGCATCACGAGCGGGATGCGCTTGGCGCCGTGCTCGTCGATCACGCGCTCGAGCGCTTCGACGTCCATATTGCCCTTGAACGGCGCCACGAGCGACGGCTGACGGCCCTCGGCGCAGGGAAGATCGAGCGCCGTTGCGCCGACGAATTCGCAATTCGCGCGCGTGGTATCGAAGTGCGTGTTGTTCGGCACCACGTCGCCCGCCGTACACATCACGCTAAACAGAATTCTTTCGGCCGCGCGGCCCTGGTGCGTGGGGATCACGTGCTTGAATCCCATGATGGCCTGCACGGAATCGCGAAAGCGCGTGAAGCTCGGCGAGCCTGCGTAGGATTCGTCGCCGCGCATCAGCGCCGCCCACTGCTCGCTGGACATCGCGCCGGTGCCGGAGTCGGTGAGCAGGTCAATCAGAATGTCGTTCGATTGGACGAGAAATAAGTTGTAGCCGGCCGCGCGAAGGATTTTCTCGCGCTCAGCGCGGGTGGTCTGGCGGATCGGCTCGACGCTCTTGATGCGAAACGGTTCGATGATG